>Ga0315279_10001003_pt1 | contig 49195 bp, 43 predicted proteins | sample YL17G06_20_MG_FD_203694 | JGI IMG/M metagenome (GOLD analysis project Ga0315279, IMG submission 203694) | Sediment microbial communities from Yellowstone Lake, YNP, Wyoming, USA - YL17G06_20 | ecosystem: Environmental > Aquatic > Freshwater > Lake > Sediment | place: USA: Wyoming | collected... | reverse complement strand
ACACCGAATACATACTCGGCGTAGCGCACCTGGTCGGCGCGGTGCTGCTGTTTCTGGTTGCCAACAAGACAACGTTCAAAAGCATCTTTTGGATTATGCTTCTCTACTGCCTGTTCTACGCAGGCACGCTGCCGCTGGTCAACGCTGTGCTGTTTGCAAATGTCTCGGACGTAGGCAGCCAGGGCAAGGTATTCATCTGGGCGCCGGTTGCCTGGGCGCTTATCGGCTGGTTCCTCAGCGGCTGGCGGTGGATATTCAGGACCGGCGAGCAGGGTCGGGATTGTCTCTACCTCGCAGCTATTCTTTCAGTTATTATGGGAATAGGCTGCCTGCTGTTGCTGCCAGCCACGCCGCCGGCAAATGCGGACGCTGTGGCCAATGCGGCGACGGCCGAAATGCCGATAGTTCAGGCATTTAAGATGCTCAAGGACGGCAACTTCCTGCTGTTTTTCGTGGTGTCAATGATTTTTTTCGGCCTGATGCAGTTCTACTTCCTCGGAACCGCACAATTCATGCAGGATATGGGAATACCAAACAAGAACGTCCCGGCATCGATGGGTATTGCACAGGCCGTGCAGGCCGTAGCCACATGGTTCCTGATGGCCCTGTTCATCGAAAAACTCGGAATAAAATGGACCCTGCTCATCGGGGCAACGTTCTGGTTGCTGCTTTATGTTGTCTATATAATCAAAAAACCACGCTGGCTGATCGTAATCTGCCAATCGTTTCACGGAATGGCATATGTGCTGTTCGTAATCGTCGGGCAGATATTCGCAAACATTCAGGCATCCGACAAGATTCGAAGTTCAATGCAGGCGCTGCTGTTTGCCGCAACGACGGGTGTTGGGCTGTTCCTCGGGACGCAGTTCGCCGGTTTTGTGATGGACAAATTCAGACAAGAAGGCAAGTTCCAATGGCGCCCCATCTTCCTTGTGCCCGCCACGGTTGCACTTGTGTGCATCCTGGCCTTTATGGTGTTCTTCAAAGGATAGGGTATTAGAGAGAGCCATTTTGCGAAGACGTCAATAAAAACCTTATTGTGTGAACTTGCGAAATTCCTGGATGAGCAATTTCGTATATTTGCCAGGCGTGCCATCGCCGACCGACTTGCCGTCGAATTTCACCACAGGGACAATGTCTTTAGTGGTTACGGCGATAAAAAGCTCATCCGAGCAGCTTGCTTGCTGATGCGTCAAAGATTTTTCGACTGCCTCCAATCCGATATTTTCGGCTGCTTTGATAACAAATTTACGGGTAATCGAAGGCAAGATATTGGCTGTAAGCGGAGTAGTTTGCAGTGTCCGTCCGGAGATTGCAAAGAACGCTGAGCTGGAGCCTTCGGTTATAAAGCCGGCCTCATCGACAAGTATCGCCTCATCGCAACCCTTCTGGGCGGCGTCCCGGCGGGCAAGGACGTTGGCTAACAGATTCAGCGACTTTATGTCACACCTTTTCCATCGCCAATCTGGATGGGTTGATACTGCGATGCCTTTAGTCTTCGCCTGGGTGGCATCGCCCAACTCTGTAACGGTCAGAAAGAAATTGGGCTTTAAGTTAGCTTCGCCGATATGGTCTCGGGGGCCGGAACCTCGAGTAATGTGAAAATATATCCTGGCGTTGGCGATACCCGCGGATTCGAAGGCCTTGCGAACACGGGAGCGAATTTGGTCAATGTCAACGCCGGCTATTCCAATGCCGGCTAAACTATCGGCAAATCTTTGCAGGTGCTCCTCGAGCGCAAAGATTTTGCCGTTGTAACTGCGGAGGACTTCATAAACTCCGTCGCCAAAGAAGAGGCCGCGGTCGAGATAAACCGGCTCGAGCTTGTCCAGCGGGACGATTTTGTCCTGTATCATCGCTATTTGCATAGTTCGTATCTCGTATTGCGTAGTTCGTGGTTCGTAGTTCATTGTTTCTAACCTTGGGTCTGTGGCAAATTCTAAATTCTCAATTCCCATCAAATAGAATACAAAAATATCCGGTAATTTGCTTTACAAAAAAAGTCTGAACGCGTAAAATACCACCTCTATTATAATTTTTGAATGTTAAAATCAGGAGTTTTTGCAGTGTATGCGATAATTGAACAAGGTGGAAAACAATATAAGGTCGCCGAGGGCGAGCGTTTAGATATTGAACTGACCGAAGTCAAACCGGATGCCAAAACGATTGAGCTGAATAAAGTGCTGCTCGTAAGCGACGGCGAGAAAGTCAAAATCGGCACGCCATATCTGGAAGGGGCAAAGGTTATCGCGTCATTTAAGACCACGGCACAGGAAGGGGTCGTAAAGGGCAAGAAGCTTTATCCAGTGCACTTTCGCAAGCGCAAGAGCAGCAAGAAGCGGACTGGCCATCGCCAAAAGTTTCTACGGGTAACAATCGATAAAATCCAGGCCTGACAGGCCGCTCGTAAGGAACGTCCAGTATGAAGAAATTTTCCATTATCCACGTGCCGCTGTTGTCCTTTTTCTCCGGGGAATTATATCGGGATGTCGGCTTGAACTGGAAGGGGGTAGGGTTCGGATATCTATTTTTGCTTCTGGCAATCTGCACGGTCCCCCGGGTGTTTAAGATTCAAAAGGGCCTGTCGAGTTTTATCGACGAACAATCACTTCAGTTTGTTGGCCAAGCCCCCAAAATCACCATTCCCAAAATCACCATTGAAAAAGGCGAGGTTAGCATCAATGAGCCGCAGCCCTATTATATTAAAGCCCCTGATAGCAATGAGGTTATCGCCATAATTGATACTACGGGTCAAATCAAGTCTCTGGATAACACTGATGCGTTTGTCTTATTGACAAAGACCAAGCTGATATGGCGTCAAAGCAAATCGGAATTCCGAACTTATGACATTGCGAATGTGCAACATTTTGTTCTGGACGTGGTTAAAATAATGGGATGGTTGAACACTGCAAAAAAAATATTGGTTCCGTTTCTCTATCCTTTTGTCCTTTTGGGCTCTTTTGTTTTTCGGATTATTCAATCTCTTATCTATGCGGCAATCGGACTGCTTTTTGCCGAGTGGTGCAAAACGAAATTGTCTTATCCTGCCCTTCTTCGCCTGGCGGTAACAGCGGTAACGCCCTGTATTATTGTCAGAACCGTTTTGGAATATGCTTCCGTGAAACTTCCATTGGCCGGTTTATGGTTCTTTCTGACGGCAATGGGATTACTTTTTTATGGTATCAAGGCCTGTTCTCAAGTAGAAGAACCAGCGACTATAGAGGATGAATTAAGACCAGAAGACAGGAACCAATCGCCGCGCTATTGAATTTTGATTCCGGAGAGGTAATCCTGTCTGATTTTTTCGGGATCTCCCGGCAGGGAATCGACATAGCTCACCTGCACCGGCCGCGTGAGGTGGCTATGAACTCCCAGAACCCGAAGTCGCGGCCGGTGACAGGTGCAGCGCCGGGTTAGGCGGTTCAGCCACGACGCGGTCGCGCCAAGACAAGTTCGCGGCCCCGTATCGCCACACCAGCCCGACCGCGATGACCACGAAGAGCAGCCCCGTAATCACGCCCGTAGGGTCAAAAAGCTCGCGGCCGGCGAACAGCTTCCCCGAGGCAATAGTCGCCCCGTGTAGCACCACGACGGCGAACAGGCTTCCGCCAGTCGAATTGTAAACCCAGGTATAGATGACGGACATCACCATCCCCATGGGGACGAATATCGCGAGCCTCGTTGGCGTAAAGAAGAAGAAGTTCGGGAAGTGCCAGAACGACCACACCAACCCGAGGATGAGGCTGCTGACGAGGGCTGAGTAACGCCGCTGGAGGTGAGGCAGGGCAAAGCCGCGCCAGCCGATTTCCTCGAACAGCCCTGGCCCTAGGAAGCCTCCGCCGATCACCGCGGTGTAAAGGTAATCCTCCCACCCTTCCCGCTGCAGGGCTGGAACAGCGTGGCCGAGCGCGGCCAGGATTTTGACCGGCAGGACCGCGACTCCGAGCGGGAGGAGCAAGCAGACAGCCAGCACCGGCCATCCCTGACCAAGCAGCCAGGGCCGCAATCGAGAGGCCAGCCGTCGGATGCCCGCGGGGCCGCGCAACGCCAGGACAATCAGGAGGCCGACGAGACTCGCCAGGAAGACGAGGTCGGCGATGGACGCGACGCCTCCCACGGGTTGCTGGAGGCCGAAGAGACTCGCCAGGCCTTCGAGGTCGAGCTGCGGCAGCAAGCAGACGACCAGCACCAGCCACGCCCCGCCGACCGACCAGGGCGCGAGTCGGAGAACCAGCCGCCGGACGCCCGGGAGGCCATACAGGTAGAGGGTCATAAGCAGGGCAGAGAAACACGGCCCCACCCAAAGGACATAGGGGGCGTAGGGCAGCCAGGGCATGGTCTGTGAGCTTATCTCCGTGGCGCCCGGAAGGGGTCGAAGTGCGTAGAAATTGACGCACATCCCGGCGCCCGTGATCACATAGGCGAACACGAAAAACCAAAGCACTGAAGAACATGACCGCCGCATACTCGCTCCTCCGCCTAATAATTATTCAACGAGCCGCCCGTTCGTATATTGAACCAGGCAACGCCGACTGGTTAACCGTCTCATCTGGGATTTCCCATATAACCCTGTATATTCTTGCTCAGTTACACCGATGAGCCTCGTTTCCAATAGAATATCAAACCGATCTTGAAAATCAAGATTTTAACCTTTATCTCGAAGGTTTTTCAGCCAAAATAATCGCAAAAATACGAATTTGACAACGGATTCCCGGATATTTGACGTACCTCCCTCCGTGTCCCCGTTTGAAAAACAAGTTTTTCAGCAATTTTTAGTATTACCCGGTCCTGGGAGGCAGTATCGCCATTGCTAAACCCCGGATACGCTCAAGGATTTCCCGATTTTTTCAGCATAATTACGCCAGGCCTCGGGGCCATTCTGAAGGAAGTATTCAAACGATTTATCGTCCGCTAATTGCCCTACCAGCGTTTTACGGTCAGCGGGGTTCTGCACGTCTTTGAAAATCCGTTTTCGAGCCGTTTCCAGCTCTGCCAAAAATTCGCCATGTTTATCGGTGAAAAGCTTTTCAAGTTTCTTTTTTATATGACCGGCGTATGCGGGACAGTCGCCTTCGGTAGCGATAGCTATCTGGAGGTGGCCGCGCTTCACAACCGCCGGCACAAAAAAATCACAAAGCTGCGGCTCATCAACCACATTGCATAAAATCTCCAGCTCCTGACAGTCCTTATATATCCGCCTGTTGAGCTGCCGGTCGTTCGTTGCAGCTATAACAAGGACCGCCCCGACGAGATAATCCTTGGAATATCTTGATTTTATCAATTCAGTGTTGCTATCTGCACACAGGGCCATCATCATATCGCTGATACGGTCGGCTACAACCACCAACCGGGCTTCTGCAGCCAGCAGTGATTGCGCCTTGCGGACAGCTACAGCTCCGCCGCCAACCACGACTGTGCGCCGGCCTGTCAATTCGAGAAATACAGGATACTTCCCCATAACGATATTGTTTGTCATATTCAGCCCGATTGCAACAGCAAATTTGAAAAGGATTGGTTAATTAGTTAATTGGTGAGTAGTTAACTGGTTAATTGGTACATTTAGCTGACTCACTACCCACCAATTACCAGTTATTTTTTTGCGGTGAAAGAAATCATTGTGCTTTTTCACAAACTTGCCAGGAGGCCGTTCTTTTTGACTTCATACTGGCGCTGTTGGGGGGTAAAGGTGCCGCTGGCTAATTTTTTCCTGGATTTCTCCAGCATTTGCTCAATTTTTTCTCTTTCTAATTCGCGGCCACAGATTGCGTCCGATGCTATTATTGTAATCAGATTAGAGCTAATCAGTGCAAAGCCGCCGTCAATAAGCAGGCGAATTTTATCCTCTTTCTGGTTTTCGCCAGGCCGGGTTTTGACCTCCATAATGCCCAGCCCAAGCTCACAAAACATAGGCATATGATTATACAATATGCCCACCTGGCCATCGTGAGCCGGAAACACAACGGAGGCAGCTTTGCAGTCGAGCAGTCTCCCTGCAGGTGCAATTACAACACAGTGAAATGTACGGTTTGTGGCTGACGCCATTTCTATTTCCCATGTCGAGTCGCGAGGGTCGTAGCTTTTTGAGCGGCATCTTCAATCGTGCCTACATACATAAAGGCCTCTTCCGGCAAATGGTCGCACTTACCTTCGCAGATTTGCTTACAACTTTCAACGGTATCAGCCCTTTCCACATATTTACCTTCAAGGCCGGTGAATTGTCTCGTCACTATAAACGGCTGGGAGAAAAATCGTTCGAGCTTTCTGGCCCGCGCGACTATTGTCTGGTCCTGCTTACTCAATTCGCCTACCCCCAGGATAGCAATAATATCCTGAAGGTCATTATACCTCTGCAAGTATTCAAGCACCGTCTTGGCAACACTATAATGCTCCTGCCCGACGACGTTGGGGTCGAGTATTCGCGATGTGCTGTCAAGCGGGTCAACCGCCGGATAAATTCCTTTTTGCGTGATGGAGCGTTTGAGGACAACGAAAGAGTCCAGATGAGCAAATGTGGTTGCCGGTGCAGGGTCAGTCAGGTCATCGGCAGGCACAAAAATCGCCTGCACGGACGTGATTGAGCCTTGCCTTGTGGATGCAATTCGCTCCTGCAACTGCCCCATTTCGGTGGCCAGGGTGGGCTGGTAGCCCACTGCCGACGGGATGCGTCCCAACAACGCCGAAACTTCGGAGCCGGCCTGGGAGAAGCGGAATATATTATCTATAAAAAGTAAGGTATCGCTGACGCCGCTTTCGCAAAAATACTCTGCCTGTGTCATCGCCGTAAGTCCGACTCTCAGACGGGCCCCCGGCGGCTCATTCATCTGGCCGAACACAAGGCAAGTATGGTTCAGAACGGTATCCTGGCTGTCGCCGATGTGTGTTCGCTGCATTTCAAGCCACAGGTCATTACCTTCGCGAGTGCGCTCTCCTATCCCTGCGAAAACAGAGTATCCGCCGTGCTTGGTTGCGATTCTTGCGATAAGCTCCTGAATAATCACCGTCTTGCCGACGCCGGCGCCGCCGAACAGACCCGTTTTGCCGCCGCGCACGAACGGGCAAAGCAAATCAATTACCTTTATGCCGGTTTCAAATACCTCGGCTTTCGCCAACAGGTCCACCAGTTTAGGCGGTTCATGGTGTATCGGCCTTCTGGTTTTTGTTACAACCGGGCCTCGCTCATCAATACTCTCGCCCAGAAGATTAATAACCCTACCCAGCATTTCTGGTCCCACCGGCACCATAAGCGGCATACCCGTGTCATAGACGTCTATACCCCGGCGAAGCCCCATTGTGCTGGCCAGCGAGATAGCTCGTATTCTACCGCCGCCCAAAAGCTGCTGGACCTCTCCGTAAAGCTTTGTTCTGCCGTCGCCGAAATCGCCTGGTATTTCCAGAGCGTTATACACCGCAGGGACTTGCTCCGGCTCAAACTTGGCATCGAAAACGCTGCCTATTATCTGGATAACTTTGCCTTTGTTCATTGTGAAGCCTCGCTTCCCCCAATTATGTCGAGCAATTCCCCTGTTATCTGACCCTGCCGTGCACGATTGTATTCATTGGTCAGTTCTTTTATCATTTCCCGCGCGTTGTCAGTTGCGTTTCTCATTGCCAACATTCGTGCGATATGTTCGCTCAACGCCGCCTCCATAAAACATCTTTCAAAGGATGACCGTATTATCATTCTGGCAAGCTCTTCAATAACTCTATCCCCCGAAGGAGACAGATAAAAATCCTCAAACGACAGTTCCCATGGCCATATTACTGTCGCTCGCGTCGTCAAATCGTCTATTAGCTCTGTCAGCGGCAAAATAGTCAGTGTCTGGGCGTGCTGGCTTGTTGCTGAATAATATCGCATATATACAACGCCGAAATGGTCCAGCGAGCCGTTCATATATTGCTCGATAAAATCGCCGGTTATTTCATCAATCTGTATATTGGACGGTATCTCGTCAACGTTATGATAAATCTTTGTCGGCACTATGCCACGATGGCCGAGCGTAGCAATCAGTCTGCGAGCAGGTGCATAAATATCCAATTTTTTGCCGGTCTGGCTGGCTGCATTGATATGCACTTCCACCAGCCGACAGATATAATCGTTGTATGCGCCGCAAAATCCTCTGGTGGAGCCTATCGCCAGGATAGCCGAGCGGCCTGATGAATTCTCTTTCAGAAGCGGATGCTCAATCGGCACCTGCGGCGTAACAAGAAGATACCCCGCTCGCGCAAGGGCATCGTGATACTCAACGATTGCCGTGCATCTATTGTGATAAGCCTTATATTTTGCGGTGGAAATCATTTCCATCGTTCGCGTCATCCTACCGATGTTTTCTACCGCCCTTAGGCGATGAAGTATCTGTCGTATCCCTGGCATTATTGAATCAGGACTTTGATTTCTGGAGATTCTTATAGGTTTTTATTGTTTCGGTCAATTTTCCGACCAACTCTTCGCTTAACTTGTTAGTGGTGTTAATCTCATTGATGTAGTCGATATGCTCTTTCGCAAGCCACTGTAAAAACGAGGTCACGAGCTGGCTGACGGTCTCAACGGGGATGTCATCAAGCAGGCCGCTCGAGCCGGCAAAAATCGTAATCACCTGCTCACCGACTGTCATCGGTGAAAACTGCGGCTGCTTGAGCAGCTCAACCATTCGGCTGCCTCTATCGAGCTGAAGCTGGGCTGCCGAGTCAAGTTCTGTTCCAAGTCTGGCAAACTCCTTCAACTCATTGAACGCTGCCAGGTCCAGCCGGAGTTTGGCAGCGACTTTTTTCATTGCTTCCACCTGAGCATTACCGCCGACACGGCTGACGCTTATACCGACGTCAATGGCCGGCCTTATTCCTGCGTGAAACAAATCCCTTTGCAGATATATCTGCCCATCGGTAATCGAAATAACATTTGTCGGGATATACGCAGAGATTTGTCCCTCAAGTGTTTCAACAATCGGCAGTGCCGTTAGTGACCCGCCACCACGTCTGTCGGAAAGCTTGGCGCTGCGTTCGAGTAATCGGCTATGAAGATAGAAGATGTCACCGGGATATGCCTCGCGTCCGGGAGGACGGCGAAGCAGCAGACTCAACTGGCGATATGCGACGGCATGCTTACTCAAATCATCATAAACGCACAATGTATCGCGGCGATGCTCATACATAAAATACTCGGCAAGCGCACAACCGCTGTAAGGAGCGATGTATTGCATCGGGGCGCTATCTGCTGCTGAGGCGGCGATTATGGTTGTGTAATCCATCGCCTTATGTTTTCGCAGGGTCTCAACCGCTTCAGCAATGGTTGATTCCTTCTGGCCGACAGCCACGTAAATACAGATTACATCTTTGTCCCTCTGATTTATTATGGTATCGAGAGCGATGGCTGTTTTGCCTGTTTTGCGGTCCCCGATAATCAGCTCACGCTGACCCCGCCCAATCGGAATCATCGAGTCAATGCTTTTGATTCCGGTCTGAAGAGGCTGTTTGACCGGCTGACGCTGGGCTATTCCCGGCGCATCAGACTCAATAAATCTGGAGGCAGGTGTTTTGATGACCGGTCCTCCGTCAACCGGTTCGCAAAGAGGATTAACTACCCTGCCAAGTAGCTCATAGCCAACGGGAATGGAAAGCAATTGACCGGTTGAGTGGACATCGGAGCCCTCTTTAACTTTCGTGTAGTCACCGTAAATGACTGCGCCGATAGAATCCTCCTCAAGGTTAAATACTTCCCCGCGAACATTGTTCTCAAACTGAAGCATTTCGCTGGCCATAGCGTTGTCAAGTCCATAAATGCGCGCAATGCCGTCACCCACTTCCACCACTCGTCCAATCGTCGAGACATCGAGCTTGTTTTTGTACTGACTTATTTCCTGCTTGAGAATGCTGACTATTTCACTTACATCAAACTTCATCGTTTTTTTCCTGCCTTTTTTGCCGACTCATTATTGTGCTGACTGCACGCCGAAGTCTGCTTCTGATTGAGTTATCAATAACCCTGTCGCCATAACGAATGATTATTCCTCCCATAATCGACGGATTGACACCTACTTGCAGCTTAACTTTATTGTTCATCGCACTGGCTATATTTGCAGAAAGCACCTCATTTTCCTGGCTATTCATTGCCTCAGAAACTGTAACCTGCACAATCCGGTAGCCGTGGTGGGCTTCCCACAGTTCGCCAAATCTATCGATAATCTGCGGCAAAAACACCATACGGTCGTGCCGGATGACCACTCTCAAGAAATCTATTGTCAAATCACTCAATTTTCCTGAGAACATCTTTTGCACCATCTGCTCCTTGTAGTCTGCCGAGAAATATGGCGAGGCCATCAAGACCCTAAAGTCCTTCTCCTGAACACTAATATCCTGCACAAGATTCAGCTCGTCTTTGATGGCGTTAACCATCTTTGAGCGCTCGGCAAGCTCAAAAAGCGCCCGCGCATAGATTTCTGCCAAATGAAATGCAGCATCAATTACATTCATGTCTGTGTGCCCGCTTGCTCCTCTTTGAGTTTTTCGATAGCTTCGTAGATGAGTCTCAGATTATCTTCGTGCGTAACCGCTCGTCCCAGTATTTCACCACTGATTGACAGGAGCATATCGCCAGCCTGCTGCCACAATTGCTGCGATGCTGCGAGCTGAGCATAATCAACATCGGCCTGGGCTTTGCGCTTCATAGCAATTACTTCCTGCGTGGCTTTTTCTATAAGCGCCTTTTCCTGTTGATGAGCCTGCTCGGTTGCCTTTTCGATTACCTGCAGACTCTGCTGCTTATAGCCATTGAGCATCTCCTCTGCTTGTTTGCGTGTATTCTCCGCGGTGTCTAACTGCTGTTTTATATGCAGTTCTCTATCCTTGAGGGCGTTAAGCATCGGCTTCCAGGCAAGTTTGCCCAGAACCACCAACAGCACTAAGAAAGCCACCACCGTCCATATTGCATCGGCAAAGGAGCCGCTAAAGATGCCTCTTTCCGTCACGGTGTTGTTGGCTTCAGAGGGCAGGGCATCGGCACATACAGACAGAACTACCAATATTATCGCTAATGTTCTCATCTATTATGCGTGGAATCTTTTGTGCCTACTGACGCATCCAGAAGACGGTCATAAAGCAAATAAGTAATGAAAAAAATGTAAATCCTTCAACCATTGCAGCCGCGATAATCATAGCCAGGAATATACGTGCCCCGGCCTCAGGTTGGCGGGCTATGGCCTCGACTGCTTTGCTGCCGATTGTAGCCAGGCCGTAGCTTGCACCGACAATTATTACAGCGCAACTGCCCACTGCTCCTACAATCGCCCATACCGAACCTTCGGTGGCTGCGGCCAACATACTACTTGTCAAATCAACCATTGTCTTTTAACCTCCAAAATAATGTTTCTAGTGCTCCGGTGCAGTAGAAAGTCCTATATAAAGAGTGGATAGAAGCGTAAACACATACGCCTGCAAGAACGCTATGAGCAACTCAATGAATGATAGCGCCACAACACCCAGCACCGATGCAACGGCAACGCCGTAGTTTTTGAAAACCAGTATCAAACCCAGCAGTGCAGCGAGCACCATGTGTCCGGCAACCATATTTGCAAAAAGTCGAATCGCTAACGTAAACGGCCTGACAAATGAGCTTATTATTTCCAACAAGTATATAAGCGGCTTCAACCACCAGGGCACAGGCGGCGTAAAATTAACGATGTAATGCCAGAGTCCTTGTTCCTTAATGCCGGATATATGGGTCATAAAAAATGCAATTATTGCCATTGCGCCGGTAACCCAGATATTTGCTGTGGCAGGGCCTCCAAGACGGATCTCTTTTCCGGTTAGCAGAACGACAGCCTGCTCGATCGGAATCATCCCCATTAGATTTAGACAAAGTGTAAAGAAAAACGCCGTCCAAATAAATCCGATGTACCGGTCGGTCCGCTCTCGCAGGATGGGCATAGCCAGCTGCTCTCGCAGAAACACGCATACCGATTCAACCAAATTTTGCAGTCCCTTCGGGACCGGCCTTCTTGACCTTGTTGCCAAAGGTATGGCGACCAGCAGCAGTACCATTGCGATGGTAACTGTGAACATATGGTTGCTTATAGCCACCTCCCATCGCCCTACGGAGAAGGTAAATATCGGCCTTGATACAATCGGGAGCAAGGGGTTAAAATCGGCTAAAACACCGGTATATAATCCTGCCACGCCCAAATCTTATAAACCCTTAACTTCGCTGCTGGTTCGTTGCTCGAACTGCAAAACACATTTCTGTTCCGCCTACGGCGGGTAACACAACGACTTGGAACAATCCTGACCACACAATAACTCACAGTGCTTTGCTTTTTACAAAAGTCGTTATGGTAGCAGTTCTGGCTCCCACAAGCAAATAATCTTGCGTGCAATCAAATTGACAACTGTAAGAGAAAACCTTATAATACAGTATAAGGGTTTGTCTTTACAAATCTTAATTTAAAGAGTGTTTTGCCAAGCCGCGGCCAAAAATTGACCCTGCCGCGGATTAGAGAGCCGGTTTATAAACATTGGGAGTAAGGACTATATTATGACGACGGGACAGCCTATTGATTTGCAGACAAATCTCGACCATGAGGCGGAGTTAAACAAGTACTTCAGGGCCGCCATAAAGACCCAGGCAAGCGACCTGCATCTGAAGGTCGGACAGCCGCCAAAGCTGCGCCGCTTTGGTGAGCTGAAAAACACGACCGGCGAAGTAATGACCAAAGAGAAAATGGAACAAATGGTTTCTGAGATACTCAGTCCGGCCCAAAAAGAATTTTTCGTGCAGAACGGCACACTGGACTTTGCCCACGAAATCGGCGGTGAGCACCGCTTCCGAATAAACGTATTTCGCCAGCGAGGAGTAATCAGCCTTGCAGCCAGGCGGGTCAATACCAACATTCCGCCGTTTGAAGAGCTACATTTGCCGCCGACACTGGAAAAGATATGTCAGACTAATCAGGGGTTGGTGCTTGTAGTAGGCCCCACCGGCTGCGGCAAAACCACAACAATCGCATCAATGATAGACTACATAAACCGCACTCGCTCCTGCCATATAGTTACAATTGAGGACCCCATCGAATATCTGTATAAAGACCAAAAGGCAATCGTATCACAAAGGGAAATCGGCATTGACGTGCAAGATTTTGAGCAAGCCTTAAAATACTTGATGCGGGAAGACCCCGACGTAGTGTGCGTTGGGGAAATGCGTGATGCCAACACAGTTACAGCCGGCATGAGGGCTTCTGAAACCGGGCATCTTGTTTTCGGAACGCTGCACTCATCAAACGCCTCCCAGGCTGTTCACCGAATTTTAGACCTGTTCCCGCCAAACGAGCGAGACCTTACAAGGCAGGCTTTAAGTCTGGCAATGAGGGCAATCATCAGTCAGACATTACTGCCGTGCCTGAAGGAAGGGATAGACAGAATACCTGCTGTGGAGATACTTATTGGAAATCCGGGTGTCCGCAAACTGATTTCCGAGGGACGCGAAGCTGATTTGCCCAGCGTTATAAGAAGCTCCCAACAACAAGGTATGCAGGACCTTACGGATAATCTTTGTGAACTGGTAAAAAATGGTTCAATAGACCCAAAGGAAGCATACAAACATGCGCCAAATATAGAAGAGCTAAAAATGGCACTGAAGGGCATCAGAACCACAGCCAGCGGTATCTTGTGAGACTTGATTGAATTTAGAAACTATCTCAAAATGCAATCCGTCATCGCCGGGAGGCGGCGATGCCGGAGCCCGATAAAGAAAATCGCTTGACGAAGAAAGAAGTATAACAATGAAGAAGTATTTGAAAATAGTGCTGTTCGGATTCTTTACATGGTTGATAGCGTTTGTGGTTTCATTCTTTATCTTTCCATTGAAAACCTCCCAACGTCCGTTATTTGAGTCAATCATGGCCGTTGTCGTAACAATCTGTGCAGTTCTCTTTGCGGTTCGCTATTTCAGGAAAGTGAAAGCAAGCTTTCTACAAGAAGGCGTATTGATTGGAGTAGTGTGGTTTCTCGTCAATGTTGTGTTAGACCTTCTACTCTTCATGGAAGGTCCAATGAAAATGTCCTTTGCTGACTACATGGCGGATATAGGATTAACGTATTTGATTATTCCCGCTGTTACTTTTGGGCTTGGTTACTCACTGCAGAAAAAGGCGGCACGTCCGCCGGACTGAATTTTTGATATTTGATTTTTAATCTTTGATTTTTTTAGGGGCATCTTATGCCGGATTTATTATTGGTTTCTGTCGAATACGGCGGCTACATATCTATAATCAAACTTATTATCTTTCTGGTCCTGTTTTTCCTATGGCTGCCGCTGATTAACTGGGTGTATAGTGACGCAAAGGCAGTGGAAACAAAAGAGGGCTTCTGGACAGGAGTTGTTCTCGGTGCAGGCGCGGCGGGGGCAATAATCTGGCTGGTAATGCCTATCTTTGTCATCGGGATGCTGCTTTACCTGATGGCTGTGGCAACAACGTCTCTTATCTATGTAAAACATCGCAACGCCCGAGTTTTAGACTTTGATAGGGTCTTAACTATCCAGCATATCAAAGGGTTGTTCGCCAGCGAAGAAAAGAAACTCGGGGGCATGAAGAACTTTGTTTTCTTCACGGCCAACAAGAATGAAGTTCCCCTCCCTGAGCCGAAGACGCCGGAGTTTTTCGGATATAAGACGGCCTACGAAACTTTGACAGACGCCCTCTGGCGAAGGGCAAGCACCATTATGTTCTCCCCGACGGCGCAAGATTATAGTGTAACCTACTACATCGATGGCGCGCTATTAAAGCAGCCGAGTATTGCCAGAGAGCAAATGAAATATCTTATCCACTTTCTAAAGCACTTAGCTGACCTTGACACCAAAGAAACACGAAAACCACAAAAAGGGAAATTCAGAGTCTTCAAAGACAAAGGAAATACCGAGTGGGAAGTCTCTACTGCCGGCTCAACCGCCGGAGAACAAGTCAGACTAAAGCTGCTAACCCGAGAGAACATCACAAGATTAGCTGATATTGGTCTAATGCCTGACCAATGCGAACAGTTGAACGGATTTCGGCAGGTAAAACAAGGCCTATTTATCATAACAGGGCCTAAAAAAAGCGGCGTAACAACTACATTCTACGCACTATTGAGAAATCATGACGCCTTCTTGAACAGCATAAACACGCTTGAACGGCGGCCTTCTGGGGAAATACTAAACATAACTCAAAACATCTATACTCTCACCGACACCGGCACGACCACATTCGCTAAAAGGTTACAGACATTGGTAAGAATGGGGCCGGATATCGTGGGTGTTGCCGACTGCGAGGATGCCGAAACAGCCCAAGTGGCTTGCGTATCTGCTAAAGACGGGAAACTCATATATATTACGCTCGAAGCGGATGGCGTGATACAGGCACTGGGCAAATGGCTAAAGTTAGTGGGCAACAGAGGTCTTGCAGTTGACACACTGCTGGGCATAAGCAACCAACGGCTGATTAGGAAACTTTGTAACGAGTGCAAACAGGCATACACGCCGGACAAGGAACTTTTCCGAAAGTTCAATATCTCTGCCGAAAAAACAAAAGTGCTTTACCGTGCCGGCAAAGTGCAGTATGACAAACACGGCAAACCTGTAACCTGCGAACATTGCCAGGGAACGGGCTTTGTCGGCAGGACAGGAATATTTGAAACTATTATATTCAGCAATGAGCTCCGGAACGTCATAAAACAATCAAAGTCACTGCCAGAGATTGGCTCGCAATTTAGACGTGCTAAAATGCTCTATTTACAAGAGCAGGCACTGAGAAAGGTCATTAGCGGAGCGACATCGGTAAACGAAATGATAAGAGTGCTTTCCCCGTCCAAAGGGAAAACAACAGCACCACAGGATAGTGGTTAGTAAGTAGTGATTGGTAAAGGGTAAGTGATGATTGGTGAGGGGCTACTTAGTGATTGGTGATTAGTCGTTAGTCCGGCAGGACGTCTTTGCCGGATTGACTAATAACTATCGGGGAGACATTGTAATGGGAAGCTTATTTGTAGTGTTGGTAATCGCAGGTTGCGCTGCTTACCAGTATCTAAAGGGCACGCTTGTCAAAGCATTTGCTACGATAATAATTGCTATTTGCGCAAGCGCGGCTGCTTTCGGCTACTTCGAGACTTTAGCAAACATCGTTATCAGCCAAGCCGGTGACGGGCGTCTCGCCTCTTTGATACCCTGGGCACATTCGCTCTGTTTTGTGCTACTATTTATCCTGACATTCGCCCTTTTGCAAACAGCAGCCAGCCAGCTAACTCACCAGCCGGTTGATTTGGGACTCTGGCCTGAGCGTATAGGCCGAGTCGTATGCGGAGTATTTCTAGGCCTTATTATATCAGGCGTTCTACTTACAGCCCTTGCAATGGCACCTTTGCCAAACAATTACCCTTACCAGCGTTATGACCAGAGAAATCTGGACACTGAAACCCCTACCCCTAACAAGGTCTTACTCAATGCCGATGGTTTTGCGACAGAATGGTTCAATATGATGAGTAACGGCAGCTTCCGTGCCATTCGCAACAGGCGAAGTTTTGCTGCGCTGCGTCCTGACTTTCCGGACCAGCTTTTCCTGAATCGACACAATATCACCGATGGTGTATCAATTGTAACCAGCTCACAGGCAATAGAGGTGCTAAAGAAAAATGGCGCCTGGTTCGCTCCGGAAGACATAAAAGACTCGGACGGCAAACCGGTATCGCCCAAAAGCGGACACAACCTGACCATCGTGCGGGTGGGGATAAAAAGAAGCGCAGCTAAGGAGGCCAGCCAATTTACACTTTCTCAACTGAGACTAATCTGCAAACGAAAGGGCGACTCCGAAAACGCCTTTACCGGAAAGGGGAAAAATGTTTACCCTGTTGGTTACCTGAAAGCAGCTAACCAGCTCCAGAAAAAAAGGTTGAACGACCTGATAAAAATAAACCTCAGCGATTTTACCGAGAACGTCAAGTGGATAGACTTTGCCTTTTATATGCCTAACGATTGTGTCCCGCTGGCGATGGAATTTAAGCTAAACAACATTGCCGAGGTGCCACTGCCTGTTTCTGCTGACCAGGCACCGCCGCCAGTGCCGTTCGTCGAGCGGTCCGAAAATGAAAAGGGAGCTGCAGAATCTAGAAGTTCCGCCGAGCAACCCACATCCACTCCAGCGGAAGAGAGAAAAAGCGATTCCAGAAGAGGCGGGCTTAGCAACATCAGCAAAGGTATAGTGGGCCCCCAATTTGACGAAAATAAATAGTTCCTTGATATGAGTTCACAGTTCGTTGTTCATTGTTCATAGTTCTTTGTTCGTTGTAAATGAACTACGAACTATGACAATTTAGTTGCAACGGCCAGCTCTTCCAAATCGAGCTCCATCAGATGCTCGAGATATGCGGTCAATTCCTCTTCAGTAAAAACGGCGAGAAATTCCGGCTTGGCGCTTTTGTTGATTTCACAAATGCAGTCTATCAACTCTCTTTTGCTCATACGCAACATCCTTCAAAGCCCGTCAAAATCCCCCGTCAACCTGTGCAATATCGACCGGTCAAAGATTTTTTCTTTAGCCCACAAAAGATGGCCCGAAGCAACGCCCTATAAACCAAACTACCATATAGGAGAGTCGCTCTTGCCCGGACTACTATAGGTAGGGCACGCGAATAAACTACCTCCGTCCCTCTTTGACGGGTCCAATAAAACCAAAGTCGGCACCAGCCAATACACGCAAAAAAATTTATGAATTTTCTGGGGTCAGCCTGATTGGTGATTTGTGTTTCGTATTTCGGATTTCGTGCTTCATAATTCATAGGTCACCGAGACCATAAAGTCGAGATAGCAATGGCTAACCGACCCACCGGCGGGCAAAAGTGCTGGACAAGACCCATAATATTTGATAGAATAATAAAGAATTTAGAATTAAGAGTTCAGAATGTAAACCATGCACTATAAACTACGAACGAGGTAAAAGATGAGGAGATTGAGAAGAAAGGCACATCAAAAGCACGTCCGAGAACACAAAAAGTTCAAACAACGGGCGATAGCGGCTGGGACGGCGGTTGCAATTACGTTAGGGGTAGGGGCAAGCCTGAGCAAAGCTCTTGCTACGCATATTCCAGACCCGCACGAACTGCCGGTCAGCCAGGATGCGGACGCGGATTTACTCGCCGACACAGAGGAAGCTGCACTTGCCTATTTAGCTTCCAATCCTGACCAGAACTGCAACGCAATACTTGATGGTATAGAACTGGCAAAACAATCCTTCATCGATATCAATGACCTGCCCGTATGGGACCCGATGAGCGGAAACACAGAACCAAATGAAACCTACAAAAAAATCGTTGCTGCTGCATTCGGGTACGAAACGTGTGCAGTATGTGGCAAAAGCGATATTGTGATGATTAAATGGGAAGTTGTTAATCCCCAAAAAGCCATCAATGTCCAGTTCACCGATATGGGCGTGCATTATCTCGAACATGGCTCTTTCAGCTACCATAGCCTCAGTGGATGGAGTGGAAAAGGAAGAATTGACGTGCCGGCCTTATTAGAAGCACTCCAGCTTCGTTTGCCTTATGAACCAAACGACCACCAACTGCCCGTGCCTTGCGATGCAGATAGTGATTTGCTTGCTAATAAAGAAGAAACGGCTATCGGCTATCAGGTATTTGACCCCGACCAGAACCGCAACGAAATACCTGACGGCGTGGAGTTAGCCAAGCGCTGCTGCGAGGTTGTCAAGGAATTGCCGTCATATCCGCTAGGAAACCCACCACCAAATATCAAAGAGCCATACAAGATCGAGCACGCCCTCGATGGACTTGAGCGATGCTACATCTGTGGCCAATGGATACATATGGGAGGCTGGGAGATTGTCAACCCAAGACTAAACTTGCACTATCCCGACCCTAATGACCCTCTGGATAGAAGGTTCTTGCCTGATTTGGCACTGCACTATATGGGGCACGGCTCATTTGATTGCTACGGTGACATCCACAAAGGCAGGGTCGAAATCGACCGTTTGATAAGAGTACTTGAGCTTCGCTTTCCTTATGACCCGAATGAACATCAATTGCCGTTGGACTATGTTATTAAGGGCGTTGGTCAGTTAGCACCGGATGCCAACGACTACGACGGCGACCTGCTTGCCGACACCGAGGAACTTGCAGCAAATTACAACCTTTACAATCCCGACCAGGATGAAGACCTGAACCCCGACGGAATAGAACTATCCAAACAATCTGCCAGCGCAATCGATGCCCTGCCTGTATATGACCCTCATAGTGGCGACCCGCCGCCAAAAGACGTGTATAAAATCAGCTTCTTTCAGCGCGGTCTGGAGCTTTGTGAAATATGCGGCAAGCGAGTCAATATGGGGTACTGGCAGATTATAAATCCCAAGCTCGGTCTATCTATTGATGTTTACGATGTAGCGTGCCACTATATGAGCCACGGGTCTTTTACTTATTCAGGCCTGCAATACGACCCGCCCCATAACCCGTTCCATAACGGTAGAACCAAGATAGCCCTCCTGGTCAAGATTCTTGAAATGCCCAAGAGGTGCGGCGACTTGGGGACAATATATCTTCCAGGCGACTCAAATAAGGACTGCAAAGTTGATTTCAAAGACTTTGCCGGATTCGCTAACCAATGGCTGGGGTCAACCGACCCAAATGATGGCGGATGCAATAAATAGCAATGAATGGGCAGCAATTTCTGGATTTTGAGTCACCCGAGGTCAAAAGGTGCATCCTATCTCTTAAAGAAATCGACTTTGAGCTGGCATATCTGGCGATACTTACATACGAGGGAATCAAGTCGTTGAGCAGATGGGAAAAACCTCTGGACGACCACGGGCTTGGATTATTGCACCAATTGGGCTTGCCCCCGACAGTCCGGCAAGGATGTTCTGACGGATTCGGCGGCTTGCTTACGAAACAAATCACGCGAACGGTCAAGACAGGAGCGGAAGTAATCGAGACTATTTTCAGCCGGGCACCCGGCTATATCCGGTTGTATGAAGAGCGATTTGAGAACAGCCCGATAGACAAATCCGCCCAAACACAGCGATTCGAAGGCTTCCTTTTCGGTTACCCGCCCTGCTGTATAGAGCAGTATATCCGCCAACCCTACGCCCCCAACAATCTGCCGCCGGATGAGCAGAAAATCCTATTTCACTGGGCGTGCAGAGACTGCAAAATCACGCCGACACTTTTGCCTGCCTATAAACGGGTGCACAATTTCCTCGAAAGGTCGGGGAGTGGTGATTAGTGAGTGGTAACTGGCGATTCGTGCTTCGGACCCCCATTAGAAGTTTGATAAAACCATGAGATGGTAATATTTGACCTTCCCGCTGCTGACGGTATAATATCGGTTTTGCTTTGTATCAATAGAAAGGTACACCAATGGTTAAGAAATTTGTAAGGGCAATTTTTCCCGGCTCGTTCGACCCGATTACAAACGGGCATCTGGATGTTATAAGCCGCGGAATGAAACTGTTTGACGAGCTTATTATCGCGGTCGGCAGAAGCCCGGTCAAAAATCAGCTCTTTACCCCTGAAGAGCGGGTGGAAATGATAGCTGACCTGATAAAGGGTATGCCTGGCGTCTCGGTGGAGAGTTTCGAGGGCCTAACAGTGGAGTATGCCGCAAAGAAAAAAGCTGATGTCATTTTGAGAGGCCTGCGGAGTCTTACCGACGTTCAATATGAGTTCCAGCTTGCAATGACCAACCGTGCTGTAGCCGGAACAGAAACGGTCTTTATTATGACCAGTGAGCAGTATGGCTTTACCAGCTCCACCCTGATTCGCGAGGTAGCTTCGCTCGGCGGTGACCTTTCAAATTTGATTCCGCCCGGTGTCTATGAGTGTTTGAAAAAACGCTTTAAGAAGTTGAAAGATTAAAATCGGCCCGCCGGAGGCGGGCAACGAAGGCAATTGCCTACGGTTCTGCAATACATCGCTAACACAACCCTGATAGCTTGCAGACTGGGGTTCTGTGCCGATATTCGGGAGTTCTGTTTTGTTTACGATTAGTGTTGAAACGCACTTTAAGGCATCACATCAGTTGACCTTGCCGAACGGCTTAAAAGAACCTCCCCATTATCATAACTGGGCCATTACCGCTGACATCAGCAGCAGTAAGCTCAATAATATGGCAGTCGTGATGAACTTCCAGAAACTCAAGGCGATAATCGATAATATCGTGGCTGAGTTTGATAATGAGGTGCTTAACAATGTTCATTACTTTCAGCAGAACAACCCGTCGGCTGAGAACGTGGCCAGATACATATTTGAAAAAATCGAGCCGAAACTGTCTAAAGGCGTCAGGCTTGAAAATGTCAGGGTTGTTGAGGAGCCGGGCTGTTCGGCAAAGTTCAGCAAATAAACGAATCATGCTGGAGCAGGTTTCTAAATTTGACGATTATTTAAGCAGGGTTTTTGGTATAATATTTACGAGTGTATGAATATGCAGTGTCAGATTTGTAATAAAAATGAGGCGACTATTCATCTGACGGAGATTGCAGACGGTGTGCGCACCGAGATGCACCTGTGCGAGATCTGCGCCCACGAGCAGGGTATCGCCGTCAAGACCAATATTCCTATAAACGAATTACTCAGCAACTTGCTTGCCGTCCAGCCGGCAGACGACCAGTTGTCCGGGCGTTTAGATAAAAGCTTATCCTGTCCCCACTGCGGCTTTACGCTGGACCAATTCCGCAAGGAAGCACTATTAGGATGCCCTTATGATTACGAGGTCTTCGAGAAGGCACTCCTGCCGCTTATCGAAAAAGCTCATAACGGCAAAACAACACACTGCGGCAAATTCCCCTCAAGAGTACCCCAGGACGCAAAAAAGCAAATAGAGCTTTTAAGCCTGCGTCAACAACTGGAAGCTGCGGTGCAGAGCGAAGATTATGAGCTGGCAGCCAGACTACGTGATAAAATAAGTGCGATTGAAAAACGCGAAGGCGTGTGTTAAACGCAATACGCAATACGAATTATGAAACTGACCGATTTAAGTAACGATATAAATGAGTGGTTTAACGGCTCCGGGCCATTGGCCGACATCGTTATATCCTCGCGGATTCGTCTGGCTCGGAACCTGGCCAGCCACAAATTTTTGAGCCGCTGCTCAAACGCTGAAAAGTTCGACATACTTAAGAAGCTGAAAGATATCCTGATGTCACTCGACCTCGGTGACAAAGTCTTCTATATCGGCGTAGATAAGGCCCCGGTTCTGGATAGACACCTGCTGGTGGAACGCCATCTTATCAGCAGAAATCACGCTTTCGGCAAAGGTCCGCGAGGCGCTGTTATCGCCCAGCACGAATTCTTCACTGCTATGATTAACGAAGAGGACCACCTGCGACTGCAGGTGCTCAAAGGCGGCTGCCAACTATCTCAATGTGCCGGGCAGATAAGCCGCATCGATGATATGATAGAAGAAAAGGTTGAGTTTGCTTTCAGTCCCCGCTACGGGTATCTGACGGCCTGCCCAACCAATCTGGGCACCGCAATTCGGGCTTCGGTTATGCTGCACCTGCCAGCCCTGAAGATGACCGGCCAGATAGAGAAATTCTTCAACGCCGCCAGAGATATGAATCTGGCCATCCGCGGGCTTTTCGGGGAAGGCACCGAAGCGGCAAGCGACTTATACCAGTTGTCCAATCAGGTAACGCTCGGCATCTCGGAGTCGGCCGTCGTCACAGAGTTTGAGAACGCGATTATCCCCGAAATAGTCGAATATGAAAATGCCGCCAGAAATCAGTTGCTTTCCAAGCAGCCGGATGTGCTCGACGACAAAATATCTCGGGCGATGGCGCTTTTGCAAAATGCTCGCCTGATAAGCTCACAGGAGGCGCTATTCCTGCTAAGTCACCTGCGGCTGGGCGTCAATATGCACAAGCACATGGGAGCCTCGACTCCAGCCATAAAAAGACTCTGCTCCCTTAAAGACAACTGCGATGCGGATGAACATTCCGAACTTTCAATTGCGACTATAAACCGGCTGTTTATGCTGACTCTGCCGGCCCATCTACAGTTAAACTATGGGAAACCGCTTGACCCCACTCACAGAGACGCACTTCGTGCCCAAATCATCCGCTCAGCCCTCGGTCAGGAATCTTAGCAGGTCTCTTTTTGGGATAGATTGCAGACACTTCACGGCCAAGTCTGACTCTTCCCGCTAATGCGAGAGTTGCGTGCCAGCCAAGTCTGCCAAAATGGCACAATAACCCACAATACTAAAGGTTTAGAGATGAGCTTAAGTTCCCTGATAAACAGTAGTTATATAGTTTCGACCACAGTTGCACTATGCTGGCACGGCTTTTGCACATTTGGGTTGCAGTAAAGTGTTTGCGCACTAACAACGCGTATAGAAAACGACTCGTCTGGGCGTAGGCCCAGCCGGAGCATGAAAGGAAGTTTAATATGGCTAATAAAATAATCGGAATAGATTTGGGAACAACACTTTCGGTAGTTGCCGTGATGGAAGGGTCTTCGCCTAAGGTCTTAATTAACTCTTCCGGCTCCCGGCTGACTCCTTCTGTGGTCGGCTTTACGGATAAGGGCGAGCGGCTGGTCGGCCAAATCGCAAAGCACCAGCAGGTAACCAATCCTGAAAATACCGTATTTTCCATAAAGCGTTTTATGGGCCGCCGGCACAAGGAGGTCTCCGAAGAAGAAAAGATTGTCCCTTATAAAATCACCGGCGGGTCGGAAGAACTGGTCAAGGTCAGCGTCCGCGGCAAGGAATACACACCTCCGGAAATCTCGGCAATGGTTTTGCAGGACCTCAAAAAGACCGCCGAGGATTATCTGGGCGAGAAGGTCATCGATGCCGTTATTACCGTTCCGGCTTACTTCAACGATGCGCAGCGACAGGCAACAAAAGATGCCGGCACAATTGCCGGACTCAATGTCCGCAGGATTATAAACGAGCCGACCGCAGCCGCACTTGCCTACGGGCTTGAGAAGAAACGCAACGAAAAAGTCGCCATATTCGACTTTGGCGGAGGAACGTTCGATATCTCCATTCTCGATATCGGCGATAACGTTTTCGAAGTCCTCAGTACTAACGGTGATACACATCTGGGCGGCGATGACCTGGATGCGGTGCTGATAAATTACCTTGCTGATGAGTTCAAAAAGACCGAAGGCATCGACCTTCGCAAGGACCCGATGGCGCATCAGCGGCTCAAAGAAGCCGCCGAGAAGGCAAAGTGCGAGTTGAGCACTCAGCTTGAGGCCACAGTGAATCTGCCGTTTATCACAGCCGATTCCTCAGGGCCAAAGCATTTGCAGATTACCCTTACCCGCAGCAAACTCGAATCTCTCGTTGACCACATCCTGGAAAGACTCAAATCGCCCTGCTACAGAGCGATGGAAGATGCAAAACTAACACCTAAAGACATCGCCGAAGTCCTGCTTGTCGGCGGCTCCACGAGGATGCCAAAGGTCCAGCAGATTGCCAGAGAAATCTTCAACAAAGAGCCGAATAAGAGCCTCAATCCTGATGAGGTCGTTGCAATAGGCGCCGCCATTCAGGGCGCAGTGCTGGCCGGTGATACCGGCGTCAAAGATATTCTACTGCTGGATGTAACGCCGCTTTCGCTGGGTGTCGAAACATTAGGCGGAGTTATGACACGGCTCATTGAACGCAACACCACAATCCCAACCAGCAAAAAAGAGATTTTCTCAACCGCTGCTGATAGTCAGACTACTGTCGAGATACATGTTCTGCAGGGAGAGCGCGAATTTGCCAGAGACAATCGCACGCTCGGTAGATTCCAGCTTGCCGACATCCCGCCCGCTCCTCGCGGTATTCCGCAAATCGAGGTTGCATTTGATATTGACGCCAACGGTATTTTGAACGTCTCTGCTAAGGACCTCGGCACAGGTAAGCAACAGTCTATTGTGATTAAATCCAGCTCAGGCCTCAATGAACAGGAGGTCGAGAGGATGAAAAAAGATGCCGATGCCCACGCCGAGGAAGATAAAAAAAGAAGACAGGTCATTGACCTGAAAAACCAGGCTGACCAGTTGATTTACTCAACGGAGAAGACGCTTAAAGAGCACGGCGGCAAGGTCTCCGCCGACACCCGCGGCAAAATCGAAAACGCAGTTAACAACCTCAAGGAGGCAATAAAAGGCGATGACGGCAGTGCGATAAAGAAGGCCATTGATAATCTTGGCGATGCCGGTCAGGAATTAGGCAAGGTGCTTTACGAAGAGGCGGCCAAAAAGCAGGCATCGTCCCCCGTGTCTTCTGCCGAAGACAGAACAGAGGCAGGCGCATCCGGGCATACGCCCCCACCGGAAGGCGAGGTCAGAAGAAAAAGCGGTGATGACGTAATCGACGCAGAATTCGAGGCCAAAGACAAGTAACCCAAAAAGACTGATGCTCGATGCTGGATACTCCGCCGTAAGGCGTCCCCAAGCGGAGAAGCTCGAAACGAACATCGAGTATCGAGTTGCGAGAATCGAGGACTATTTTCCTATACAAAAGCGGCTGAATATCCTTTCCAGAATCTCGTCATCAAGCCGCCCATATGCGGGCTGTTGGATATCCGAGAGTGCCTGATAAGCGGCTCGCACCATCATCGCAGCAATTTCATCGTTGCCTGCTTTCAATTCATTGACGGCCTCATTGATATTCTCAATCGCACTGGTGACGGCTTGCCTGTGCCGGACAGTAATTGCAACCGTATCCTGGCTGCTCTCTGAAAACCTCAATCCGCCACAAGTTTTATTGGCCAGCTCAATTATTTTCCTGTCTATTGTCTGTCGCAATTCTTCCATACCGATACCGCTTTTCACAGAGGTCGCTAAAAAGTCGGTGCCAAACAATCTATTTAGCGAGGCAAGACGATTAGCCAAAACCTCTCGCCGAAGGCGGGTTTGATCAAGCTGGCCTTCGGCCAGTTCCGAGAGCAAATCGGATTTTGTTGCGACCGGTATTAGAGTCTTAGGCTCTATCAGTTCGCGTATCGCGATATCTTCAGACCAATCCTCCTTCGCTATGTCCACACAGAACATTACCACAGAGCTGTTTCGAAGTGCCTCTATCGCTGCCTGCTGGGCCAGTTCGTCCAAAATATTGTTAGGCTCATGCACTAATAATCCCGCGCAGTCGAATAGCACACACCTGCAATGCAACAGCGTCAATAGGCCGGTCAGAACATCCCTGGTGGTTTTGCGTTCATCCGAGACGATACTTCTTGGCTGGCCGAGCAGTTTGTTAAGCAGACTACTCTTTCCGGCATTGGGGCTACCGGCAATACCCACCGCTGGTAAATCAACCACTGATTCGTATCTGATACTGCCGGCAAGCAACTGCTCAAGCTCCTGTTTTATCTCGATAAGTTTTTCGACACAGCAATACCCTTCGATTTCCTCACCGCTAAAGTCCAGCCCCGATTCGATTAGGCTAAGGCAATCCATCATTGCTGCTCGCACCTTTGTCGTAGTTTCGGACAATCGCCCGCTAAGAAGTCTTTCAGCGGCAGCCAACTGAAACGTATTGGAGCTGATAACAACTTCGTTCACCGCTTCTGCCTGGGCCAAATCCATTTTGCCGTTCAGATATGCCCGTGCCGTAAACTCCCCGGGTCCAGCCGGTCGAAGACCTGAGGACAACAAATTCTCTGCCAGTTGCTCAGTTACGGCTCGGTTTGCATAGATGTGAATTTCAGCGACGTCGTCTCCGGTATAGGACCGCGGAGCTGGGAATAAATACAGTATTGCATCGATTTTCAGTTCGGTATCGATAGCAACACTGCCGACTGTCAAACCGTTTTTTATGTCGGCGATTGATGGGCTGAAGACTTGTTTGCAGATTTCAATTGTTGCCGGCCCGCTGATGCGGACAATTGCACGCGCTCCCATATTCGGCGAACTGACAGCAACAATTGTGTCGGTGAGATTATACATCTTATAACAGATAGGGTGTAGAAATGGTATTTAGCCCGCCGTTTTACGGCGGGTTGGAACTAACAACTAAAGACCAATAACTATCGACGAGAAGTCGCTAAAATCTAAAGAACGGCTTTGGTTTTTTCTTTTTGGCTTTTCCGCCGGTTTTACTCGTTGTAGCAACCAGGCCCGTTGATTCAGCTTCCTCCTTTTTCCGGATGTGCTTGCGAATTACATATTGTTCCACGACGCCGGCAAAGGTGCTGGCCATAATATAGAGATTCAATCCGGACGGCGCTCTGTATAACATCAGCGGAAACAATCCCGTCATCATTACCATCATCATTTTCTGCTGCTGAGCTGCCTGCGGAGTTGCCGCTGCCGGTGTCTGCGAAGGCATCAGCTTCTGCTGCAGATAAAACGCCACGCCCATCAGAATCGGCAGAAGATTGAGCGAATTAATCTTCCAGCTAAACAACGGCACAGTTATCGTCGAAAACCTGACCACCGCATCCGGGGCCGAAAGGTTGGTAATCCAGAAAGGTAAAAATGGTGCACCACGCAGTTCGATACTTGCGTATATCGCACTATAAAGCGCAATCCATATAGGCATCTGCACCATCATCGGTAGAAAACTCATAACAGGCGAGGCGCCTTGCTTTCTATAAAGCTGCATCAACTGTTTGTTTAACTCGGCTTTATTATTAGCGTATTTTTTCTTCAGCTCCTCGGCCTTCGGAGCAAGTTTGCTGAACTTACTCATCGAAACCTGACTCATTCTGGTAATCGGATGCATAGCCAGCCGAACCAGAAACACCAATATGATAATGACCACACCGTAGTTGTGTGGGGGAAAGCCGTACATCCATTTCATTATCGCCAGTATCCCGAAAGCCAGCGGGTTGATAATGCTTGCCGGGCAACAGCAGGCCATAAAATCTATCGTCTGGACAAACCCCAGCTTACGATATAAATCGTTTTTATCGAACAGACTCTTATCCTTCGGCCCAAGATAAAGATTGAAATTATACGTCTTTGAGCTTTTGGTTTGGCCGACAGGCTCCAGGCTGGCAAAATCAATATCAAGACCCACACCGATGTTTTCGTCGCCGCTCGCGCTTTGGCCGTCGGGATTATAAAACCGACCAAATCTCCCCGTTTTTTCTACCTCTTCTTTGTAAGATTTGCCTGTAATAAGTCGCAGAAAGGCGTAATATAACCCTTTCCTTTCCTTAAAAATTATTCCCCTTTCCCCCGCTTGGGTTTGTTTGCCGCTTATCCAATCGCAGAAATTCTTGCCATTTTCAGGAAGTGGAACAACTATCGCCGCAAAGTACTTATTGACTATAGCAGCCCACAGAAATTCTTGATTCTTTTGCTCCTCACCACCTATAATTTCCTCGGCGAATGTTTTATGCGAATCAAAACTGGTTTCATTGATTCTTATGCCAAAAATTTGCCCCCGCGAATCTCTAAAACCACCCACTACTTTTTTGTCGTCTCTACTAACGTCTTCTTGCCCAATCCCCACCGGTCCGGTTAAATTGAACTGCACTTTTTGCTCGGTATCTGTAAGATTCTCGATTGTAAGCCGGCAATCTAAAAGGTAGCTGTTTGGAATGACCTTGTAGGTTTTAACCAGTTTTACCGCCGGCCTGCCGGTGTCTTCGACCTTTATAATCGCCTCGAATTGAGCCATTTGGGAACCATCCGGTGAGGTCTCGACATCGAAAGTTTGCCAGTGAAGTTTGTCTAAGGGCAGTTGTAGCTTCGGCCCAACAAATACAAAACTTCCATTAGCCATCGCCAGAACTTCGTTACCGTTTTTTTCTTGCACAGGTGAAAGAATTGTTAGCGGCTGCGGGTCTTTGGAATCGCCGTTATCAAACTCACTAAGAGCGGCTTTCCTGATGGCAGCGCCTTTTGAGCTTAACTCCACACGGAGCTTAAAGCCGCTCTTACGGTTCACCGAACCGAGCGTAATAGTTCTGGCTGGTGCGTTATTGACGCCAAAGCAAATTGTATCAGCCGCCCTTAACTGCGGCGCTTCTTTTGCAGGGCTGTTAGCATCACTACCTGACCTGTCGCCATAGGCGGGACGGGCGAGCCACCCACAGAACAAACAAAACCCAGCTATAACTACAGTTAAAATGCCTCTCATAATTGGATATCTCACTGTGTATCGATTTCAGTCGTTGCCGTTTAATAATCAATTATCAATTGGTTTATCTTCCATCCCGCAGCCGCTCAGCGTGGAAGTTATCTAATTGTTCGATTGCGATTATCTTTTTCATAGTAGTTTCGAAGTTGTATTCCACCCGCACAAAATGCACCTTATTTTCATTCACGTATGCATAGCTTGCCCGGTTATCCTTGTCTCTGGGCTGCCCGACAGAGCCGATATTGATAATTGCTTTCTCGTCTTCGACAATCGGATAGGCATTGCCAAGCTCGGACGGCAGATAGAAGTCCGGCTCATCAAGAAACACGCCGGGCATATGCGTATGGCCCACAAAGCATATATGTTTGACTCGCTCGAAAAGCAGCCGAACCTTCAGAGGATTACTGTAAACATCTTCAGGAAAGATGTATTCATTGACCGGCCTTCGGGGCGAAGCGTGAACAAAATCCATTATAGCCGTGTTTGTTCCCAGTCCGCCATCCGTCTGGCGAACCAGTTCTGCCTTGAGCGTCCGCCGCATCGGCATCTGGCCTAAAAAGCTCCAGCGTCTGTCGCCTCGCTGTTTTTCTTCTTCGCTTTCCAGCACTTCCCGCGTCCAGAAGCTCGCCTGCTCTGCCGCGTAGTTAAAATTTGTCGGCTCGTAAAAGACCGCGTAGTCATGGTTGCCCAGGACGCACCACTGGGTTTTGTCTATAATCAGGTCAAGGCACTCCTTGGGGTTCGGACCGTAGCCGACCACATCGCCCAGGCAGTAAATCGTTTTTATACCCCGGCTCTCAATGTCGGCCAGAACAGCCGTCAAGGCTTCCAGGTTCGAGTGTATATCGCTTATAACTGCAAACATATACCGCCTTAAAAAACAGTCCTTTCTTTCACAAAAACTTACTTAATAGCAAAAATGTCACAAAAATGCCAGAATATTTATTAAGAAAACAGCTTTAACGTTACCCAGGTCCTGCCAGCCAAAAGGCCCTTCGGGTAGGGCAAGACGGCGGAAAAAGATGGTTTTCTTTGGCTATCCCTATTGTTATAATACCCCGCAGCAGCTAAGTTCAGCGAATATTGAACCGGCCGAAGGCTGGCTTGATATGAAATATCGAATTCCAAACAGCACTCGCCGCTGGCAGGCGAACGCAGTAGATATACGCAATACGAGAGCCAAAAATGGTAGGTATGCCTCTGCTTGAGACCCGCGGGCTTGTGAAGAAATATTCCGGCCGGGTTGTTGTTGATGAAATATCCATTACGATTGGGCAGCGCAGCATTGTCGGGCTGCTGGGTCGCAACGGAGCCGGCAAAACCACCACTTTTAGAATGATTATGGGTATGATTACCTCCAACAGCGGCTCGGTTGTCTTTGAAGGCAAGGATATTACAAAACTGCCAATGTACAAACGGGCCCGCCTCGGTATGGGCTATCTTTCGCAGGAGCCGAGTATCTTCCAACGCCTCAGCGTCCGCGACAACCTCTATGCAATACTCGAAACGATGGCTATCACCAAGGCCGAACGCATCCGCAGGGCCAATATGCTTGTTGAGCGCTTCGGACTAACCGATGTCGCTGATAGCCAGGGAAGATTCTTATCAGGCGGCGAGCGAAGAAAACTTGAAATCGCCCGTGCTATGGTGACGGACCCGTCGCTTATTCTTTTAGATGAGCCTTTTAGCGGCGTTGACCCTATTACCGTTGAAGAATTGCAGCGGGATATCCGCCGGCTTGCTGCTTCCGGAGTGAGCATCCTTGTCACCGACCACAACGTCGAGAGGACGCTTGAAGTGGTCGATAAGGCGTATATAATCGACCACGGCAAGGTAATAGGAGCCGGCTCACCCGCCGAAATCGTGCGAAACCAGACCGTCAGGAAACTCTACCTCGGCAATACATTCGACGGCGACGAATTCGACAACAGAGAACAGACCTAAGCAGCAAGTACGAGAGACAGGAAATGATTGATATTGAGAAATGTCGAATCACGCACTACCCGGCTGATGTTTTGGCCGGGCGAGCTCAGCCGGTTGAAAAAATAGACGACAGTATTCGTCAACTTGTTAAAAAAATGACAGACATTATGCTTGAAAATAAAGGCGTCGGCCTGGCGGCGCCGCAGGCAGGCGTGCCGCTGCGGCTGTTTATCATTTCCCTCAATGGAACCAGAGAAAGTGTCAAAGTCTATATAAACCCAACTGTCACGCCCCTCGGAGAGCTTGACGCAATAGATGAAGGTTGCCTCTCCGTGCCGGGTGTTTTTACGAAAATTAAAAGATACAAAAGGTGCAAAGTTACCGCCACCGACCTTGATGGCAACCAGTTTAGTGAAGATGCCGAAGGGCTTTATGCGAGGGCTTTGCAGCACGAATACGACCATATTGACGGAACAACCATAGTCAATCGTATGGGCGAGGCCGCAAAAATCGCGCATCGAAGACAGTTAAAAAAACTCACAGAACAGCACGATCAAGAGCGGTGAATCTTGATACTTGATACTCGGTTCTCAATACTCGTTTTCGAGCATCCAGCATCGAGCAGCGAGAAACGAAAATGAACATAGTTTATCTCGGTAGCGGCGAATTCGGCATCGAATGCCTGAATGCTCTGGCCCCGCCGAAGGCGGGTTTGATCAACCCGGCCTCCGGCCGGGCCAGCCATACTCTGCGATTTATCGTAACACAGCCGCCACAGCCGGCCGGCAGAGGCAGAACTCCAAACCCTACGCCGGTAGCCCATTGGGCTGCTGCCCATTCGATACCTTTTATTGAAACAGATGACGTAAATGCTCCTGGGATAATCGAGAAGATAGCTGGTTTCAAGCCGGACTTGATTGTGGTGATTGCATTCGGCCAGAAGGTCGGTATCGCCCTGACAAGTCTGCCGCCGAAGGGCGCTATAAATGTCCACGCCTCTTTGCTTCCGAAATATCGCGGCGCTGCGCCGATAAACTGGGCGATAATCAATAGCGAGACCCAGACCGGCATCAGCATCATAACCGTAGCTGAAAAAATGGATGCCGGCAAAATCCTGACGCAATTAGAAACCGGTATCGGTCCCGACGAAACGGCGGGCGAACTCCACAATCGGCTTGCACAAATGGCCGCACCACTGCTGCTAAAAACGTTAGACCAAATTGCCGATGGCACAGCCGTCTATACCGAGCAGGACCATTCCAAGGCTACCCTCGCACCCAAGCTGAAAAAATCGGACGGCTTCCTGGATTTTACAGCCTCCGCCGAGTCCCTCCGGAGAAGAATACTCGGCCTTTGGCCCTGGCCCGGTGCCTCGGCAACCTATATCTCAAAACAGACAGGTAAATCTATCCGCGTAACTATCGCAATGGCCGAAATAGTCAATACCTTAAATCCATCCCCCGATACATCGGGGGCGGGGACACTCGACGAAAACCTCAATGTCCTCTGCGGCCGGAACGCCCTGAAGATTACAAAAATCAAGCCGGATGGTTCCCGGCTTATGGACTTCAAAGATTTCACCAATGGCCGACACACCCAACCCGGTGATATGTTTGTCAAAATAGATAACAGGTAAAGAGTAGATACATCTTGCCACCCACAGGCAGATAAGTCCGCCAGACGTTCGGCGGACAAGTGTTTGTGAGGCCGCTTATTAGATAGTTCTGGCAATTCTGGAAAAATTGGTGTATGATTATAGCAAACAGGAGGATTTGATAGACCAGGAGTTAAAAATGGAAACAAAAAATCGTGCTGGGAGAAATCGAACAATAACCATTACATCTGCAGAGATCTCCGAGTACAGAGGTAGGTTATTACATTTACATTCCCCGGCAACCAAAGAACAGGTCTTGAATAAAACTATTTGCCAGGACATCTGTTCTGTTCTTCCTTGTTTGCCCGGCGGTTTTGTTGACCTTCTTTTTGTGGACCCCCCGTATAACCTGACCAAAAAGTTTAACGGCGAGCCATTTAGGAAACAAACTTTAGAGAATTATACCGAGTGGATAGAGGAATGGCTTTCTCAGTTGATTAGGGTTCTAAAGCCGACGGCCTCGGTTTATATATGTTCGGACTGGCGCTCATCTACGGCAGTGCATATTGTGGCCCGGAAATATTTGAAAATCCGGAATCGGATTACCTGGGAAAGAGAAAAAGGACGCGGCGCCGTTGGGAATTGGAAGAATGCATCCGAAGATATTTGGTTTTGTACTGTTTCAGACAAATATACCTTCAATGTTGACGCCGTAAAGCTGAAAAGAAAGGTGATGGCGCCTTACACTTTCGATAATGGCCACCCAAAAGATTGGGAGAAATCTGAAAACGGAAATTTTCGCCTGACTCATCCTTCTAACCTGTGGATAGACCTGACTGTTCCTTTTTGGTCGATGCCAGAGAACACCGACCATCCTACACAAAAACCTGAAAAGCTGCTTGCAAAGGTCATTCTGGCCAGCTCAAATCCAAAGGACATTGTGTTTGACCCGTTCCTGGGTTCAGGCACGACAAGTGTCGTGGCTAAGAAGCTCGGCCGCCTTTTTGTGGGCATTGAGAAAGACGAAACTTATTGTTGTCTGGCCGAAAAGCGGCTCCGCATGGCTGATTTAGATAACTCGATTCAGGGATACCGTGACGGCGTCTTCTGGGAACGGAATACGTTCTCGAACCAGAAACCTTTACAAACAGGACCGCTCAGAACTGAATCTGAAAGTAGAGCAGGACATCTTGCTCTGTTTGACTCTCTTACATAACTATAGAAGGGAAACTGGACATTGAGAAACTCTTTGTTCTACACAGATAGATATAAGAACCTGCAGGAAAGAATCGGGGACTTTTTGAATAAGCAATCGCCCTTTTTATCGTTAAGCACCGCTCAATCTCCCAGAGCGGTAGGCGATGCAGCGCAAGAATATTAGCCGATAACTTTGAATCCATCATAGGAAGCGAGACAGCGGCAAAATACTCTCATAATTTCGCTTGACGGGCAATGGCTGATATGGCCTTTTAGGATAAAGATGGATTCTACTATTAGTCGATGTTAAAACGCATCGGCTTGACACAAAGTTCAATATGCCGAACCTGACTTCTGTAGAGCGTCCGGCTCGCTTTTATGAAGATGACAGAAATTACTTTGTTGTCCTTTTACTCAGGTATGAGATAGAAAAAGTACGTATGGTCGTCAAGGATGTAACTTTCGTTCCGATAGAGTTTTTTGACTGGGATTGTCTGACAATCGGGGCCCTCGGATGGGGGCAGATACAGATAGCCAATTCTAACTTTATCAAAGTGAACCCACAGTACTCTCGAAAAAGGTGGATGATTCAGTTATGCGACCTTCTGTTCGATTTTTACCCGAAAGAGATAAGTAAAATTAACACGAGAATTGAGCGGTTTCGCAAAGTCAGGGAGTACTGGGAGAATCACTCTGATTAAGACCTGGTTCCATTAGATGGCTTTGCAAGATATCCAAACGGCACGCACCATTGCGATAGAAGCCCTCAACCAGTTTGACCCGGAGCGCAATTATGCCGGTCCAATCCTGGATAAATTGCTGCACAGAACAGACCAGAGGCAGCGGGCCACAGACCTTGTCTTCGGCACGATAAGAAACCGACTCGCCATCGACACAGTGATAGCCGAATTCGCTCGTTGTCCTGTCGAGAGGGTTCCGGTCAAACTGCTTAATATCCTCCGAATCGGCGCTTATGAGCTAATATATTCGCCTGCAACGGGCGAGTATTCAGTCGTCAACGAGGCAGCCGAAAATGCCAAAGCTGTCGCAGGCAAAAAACAGGTCGGCTTTGTAAATGCCGTCCTGCGTCAAATCGCACGCATCATAACCAATCGCCAAAGTCCCCTTACGCCAGCCGGTGTTACGCTAACGCTTCCGCAAACACCCACAACCGGCTGCGAATTTGCCATACCTTTTTTGCCGGACCCGCAAGTTTTCCCTGCCGATTATCTTAGCACCGCCTTCTCGCTGCCTAAATGGCTTGTAGCTGATTGGCTCGCCGAATTCGGCTTTGCAAAAGTTTGGCAGATTTGCTTAGCATTGAATCGCAGGCCGAGCGTTTACATCAGGCCAAACACGTTAAAAACGACAACGCAAAAACTGGCGGAAAAGTTTCGTCAAGCAGACATTGATGTTGAAATAGTCGCTGACCAGCCGACGATAAAAATCAAAAGTCCACACGAGGTAACACAGCTTCCCGGTTTTGCGGAAGGGGAGTTTACCGTTCAGGACATCGCAGCTTTTGAGCCGGTAAGAATTCTAAACCCCCAGTCAAACTGGACAATACTTGACCTCTGCGCAGCGCCGGGCGCAAAAACAACACAGTTGGCCGAAGCTACCGGCGATAAAGCACAGATTATCGCAACCGACATCGACAGCCAGCGGCTGAAAAAAGTCGAAGAGAATATCACTCGGCTTGGATTAAAGGGCATCACAATCGTTGCTTATGAGCAACTCTTCAAAAATTCGATATTCAAAATTCGATATTCGAAATTCGATGCTGTCCTGCTGGATGTGCCTTGCTCAAACACCGGCGTATTGGCCAAACGCATCGAGGCCCGCTATAGGCTAAAGCCAAACACGATAAAGCAATTGACCAAAACACAAAACGATTTGCTCCACACCGCAGCAAAAATTGTAAAACCGCAGGGTAAAATCTGCTACAGCACTTGCAGCATCCAGAAAGAGGAGAATAGCACCCTTGTAAAAGAGTTCCTGCTGCAAAATCCCGCCTTCTATCTCGAATCTGAAAAGCTGATACTTCCCTCCGCCGACCAGTTTGACCACGATGGTGGTTACGTGGCAATCCTTGTAAATAGATAAGCACAATTGAATCTGCCGTCGGGGCAGATAAACAAGCCAAATCCACAGCTTTTCCACAAAATGAGCTTATGATGTGCAAAACCTGTGAAAAACAAATTTTTTTTGTGTGCAACCTCAATACCGACAACGACCTTCATTATGTGGAAAAGAAATCTCCCAAAATCGACTTGATACTCGATGCCCGATGCTCGATACTCGATGCTCGTGGTTCGTAGTGTCCCGATAAATCGGGATGCGTATCTCGATACTCGATGAACTACGAACAATGAACAGTGGAATGGAGTCCATCAATGCATAGCACATTCACGGATGAAATAAGTGCTATTAACGAAGCTCTTGCCGAGAAGGTCGGGCCGCAGAAGTTTCAAATCTGGTTCAAAAACTCGACCAGGTTGACACTTGCCGGCGAGTATTTGAAAGTTGGGGTGCCGAACCTTTTTATCGCAAGCTGGATAGAAAACCATTTTCTTAATGAAATCGGCCAGGCAGTTCAGGCAGTTACCGGCAGGAGTCCGAAGGTTACTTTTACTATCGACCCGGAACTCTCCGGAAACCTGCGGCGAATGCAACTGGATTCGCCCCGATGTATCGGGGTCGGTGGGGTGGCAAAGACCCGGAATCAACTTACTGACCGCAGAAACACCATACAGCGGTCCCCAGCTAAAAAGCTGAAACTAAACCTTGATACATTTGTTGTCGGCCCATCGAATGAGCTGGCTTATAATGCCGCTAAAGCAGTCGTCAATGAGCAGCAAAGCCCTTTTAACCCGCTGTTTATCCACGGCGGCTACGGTGTCGGCAAAACACATCTGCTGCAAGGTATTTGTAATGCCGTAGCTAAAAACCGGCCCGATACTAACTGGCTGTACCTGTCGGCCGAAGAATTTGCCAATCAGTTTGTGCTGGCCTTGAAGACAAAAAAACTTGAGGCCTTCCGACGCAAAATGCGGGAAACAGACCTGTTGGCTATCGATGACATTCATTTTTTGGCAAGCAAACCCTCAATGCAGGAGGAATTTTTGCATACCTTCAATACAATCTCTCTGGCAGGTAAACAGGTTGTCCTGGCTTGCGATGCCCATCCGAAAATGATAGGGCAGTTGTCCGAAAAGCTGGTTAACCGTTTCGTTTCGGGAATGGTCGTTAAGATTGACGCCCCTGATTTCCAGACCCGCTGTCAAATCTGCAGACAATACGCTAATGCTTGCATGGCAACCGCCTTTGGCCCGTCTTTGGCGGCCAGAAAATCCAGGGCCAACATCCCCGAAGATGTAGTAAAATATATCGCCGAGAATCTGCGCACCAACGTGCGGGAATTAGAAGGAGCTTTGTTGAAGCTAATCGCATACTCCTCATTGCAAAATGAAAAAATCACCCTCGATATGGCACAAACCGTTCTGGCTGAACACCTGGCAAGAACCGACCCGATTGTGCACATATCAGACATCGAATCCGCCGTCGCCACCTATTTCGGGATAACACCGGCAAGCATACACTCATCCAAAAAAGACAGAACCGTAACCCTGGCCCGGCATTTCAGTATGTATCTGACCAGAAAGCACACAAAGATGTCATCGCCGGAGGTAGGCAGGTTTATGGGCAACAAAAACCACGCCACTGTGCTTTTGGCCTGCAAAAAGGTCGAGGAGCTAATCAGCCGCAATGCTGACCTTCACTGGCTCTCGCCCACCGGCAACAAAGTCGCCAAAGCCAGAACCGTCTTTGACCAGCTTGAAGCAAGTATCTGATTGATAACCCTGAGCGTTTTGCACTTTGGCTTTGAGCTTTCAGCTTTGTGTCTTGTATTTCTTTGCTGATACGATTTGCACTTTGCACTCTGGTATCGCCGAAAGAAACTGCTGGCCGTAGGGCTTGTTGACGATGCGAGAGTCGAGAATGACCACGATGCCGGTATCGGCCTTACTGCGAATCAATCTGCCGAAACCCTGCTTGAATTTGATAATCGCCGACGGCAGTTGATAGTCATAAAATGGATTACCGCCCTCCTGTTTTATCCGCTCCAATCTGCCTGCAAGCAGCGGCCTATCAGGGACCGCAAATGGCAGTCGAACAATAATAACATTGCTAAGCGCAACCCCCGGCACATCGACTCCCTGCCAGAAGCTGTCCGTCCCGAACAAAACACAGTTACCTTTAGTCCTGAAGTGTTTCAAAAGTCTGCCTCTATCAAGCCCGCCTGGGGCAGAGCTTTGCTTGAGCAATTCAATCCCGTTGCAGGCAAACCATTCGCTGGTCTTCTCGGCAATTCCTTCGAGCATCTCGTAGCTGGTAAAAAGCACAAAGGCCCGTCCTTTGGTTTGCAGCACATATTTTTTTATGGTCTCGGCTGCGGCCTCGACAAAGGCCGGCTCGTTCGGGTCCGGCAGGTCCTTTTCTATGTAAATTGTGACCTGCCTTTTATAATCAAAAGGTGAGCCGAGTTTAAGCGCATCAAGATCATCCAGACCGGTTCGCCTGGCAAAGAACTTGAAGCCTCCGCTCTCTGATGCTGAGCCGCTGCTCAAAGTTGCACTTGTTAATATCACTGATTCATATTTGTCGAACAAGCATCTTTTCACATCCGGTCCGACATTTACTGCCGCACTTCGCAAGTAAATATCTGCCCTTCGGATTCGCATTCCCGAACGCCCTTTGTTGCGGCCAGAGTCCCCATCGGTTGCCTCAACCCAATAAATGTAATCGGGACTATCCTGGATAAAAAAGTGATTCAAATCCTCCGCTATGGCCTGGCATCTATTGACAAAACGCAGAACCTCGAATTTCTCATCAACGTCTTCCGTTTGCTTTGCCAATTTCCCCAGTTCCGACCCCAGGTTCTTAAAATGTCCCGATATGGTGTCATCAACAAAATTCACATAACATCTGCCGTTGGCCTGTTCTTTTGTCTGCTCATACCAGTTGCCGACCTTCTCAAAGAAGCTCCTTGTCTCTCTGGTGATTTGGTCCACTATATCAATCGTTTTTCCCGCATCTGTGTAAGCCAGAAGCCCTTTGCGCGTCCTCGGGTTATAGAGACTATCGAGCAGAAATTTAATTTTGCGATTACTGATATTTATTCCGAATTGCTCTTCGGCCACATGCTCGATATTTTGTGCCTCATCGACAATCACATACCGGTAATCCGGCAATACCGACGCGCCCTCTTCTTTCAGAGAAAGGTCGCTGAACATCAAGGCGTGGTTTGCCACAATAATATCGGCCTTTTCTAATTGGCGTCTGGCCTGCTGGTAGAAGCAATCCTGAAAGTGCGGGCACTTGTGACCACGACAATTGCCGTGTTCGCTATTGACAGCATCCCACACAAAACTACTTGGCACAAATGGAATGTCGCTCAGTGAGCCGTCCTTTGTCTGATTGGCCCAGTCATTTATCATCGCAAGCTCCGCATCGGATTGGCCAAAAAGCAATCTTTGCTTTCGCAGCGCAAATTCAAGCCGGCGATTGCAAAGGTAATTGCCCCGGCCCTTTGCCAGACTGGCAGTGAATGAGCAGGGCAGACAATCTGACAAAAACGGAATGTCTTTATTGATTAGCTGCTCCTGCAGCGTGATGGTAAAAGTGCTGATGAGCACCTGGCCTGCGCCTCGGCAGACTATCTCTATAGCAGGAACAAGATAAGCAAAGCTTTTTCCAACACCTGTGCCGGCCTCAACAGCCAAATGCCGGCCGCCCACGAGCGCCTGCCGGACCGCGCAGGCCATTTGAACCTGCTGATGTCTCTCCTCGAAACCTGTAAGGAATTGCGAAATGACTCCGCCAGGCGCAAGAACCTCTTGTATATCAGGAAACTCCATTTTGCCGGAGGCTCATTTTGTCAAAAAGTGCAAGCCGCAGCTTGACTTGCTTTGAAGAACCCAAAGGCACTACTTGGTCTTTGCAGACCCTATCGCATCGTCTATAGCTTTCTTAACTATCCGTACAGCCGGCCACTGCGGCATCTTTTCGTAAGCAGTGTCGATGGCCTGTTTTGCCCGGTCAAGTCTGCCTATCCGGTAATAAACATAACCCAGCAAAAACTGAAGCTCCGCCGCATCGCTCCTTTTAACCCATTCCTCGATATCAGCTATTCTGCTCTCCAGCTTGTCCCTGTCGCCCAACAGGGCCGCAAGGTCAACTTTCGCTTGCGCGTATGCAGCAGAAATCTCGACCGCTCTGGAAATAAACAGCGCACTGCTGATATATTCGCCGGCGGCAAATAACGCATGGCCTTTGCCGGCATACGCAGCCGGGTCGTCGTTCTTGTAAATAGACGCCAGGGCATAAGAGTCCGCCGCCCGATAGTATTTACCCTGTTTCAGGTATGTCTCCGCAGCCAGAAAATACTGGTTAAACCTGGCCTCTGAGAAGGATTCAATGTCCTTGTACGGACCCATAATTCGTTTGGCCTCGGCAGATAGCTGATTAGGAGAAAGTTTTGCCACTTCATCCAAAGCAGAATTTCTCTTTCCAGAGCTTTCTGCCACCTCCATATTGCTCAGCGTCTTAGAATAGGTATCCTCTGCACGTGGCCGGCTTTTGGAAGGTATCTCAAAATAGGATTTTACTTTGTTTAATTGCTCTTCACCGGCAGTAGCTTTCTGATAGCGTCCGGTAGCAGCGGGTCCGCCTGTGGCGGATGTAGCAGCAGGTCCGCCTGTGGCGGATTTAGAATCTTTTTCCGCCGTGACCCCGGACGCCTTTTTTTTCGCTTGGGAAGTCCGCGAATTGTTAATCTGCTGTTTTATGCGCTCATAAATATCGGGACTCCAAACAAGTTCTTTTTCTGTGCTCGGGACCGAACCTTCCTGTTCCTGTTTTTGCACCGGTGCAGTTGGCTCAAAAGCGGGAACTTCTTCGGGTTGTTTCTGTGGCGATGGTGTTTGAGGTTCCACGATACCGGGTTTCTCAAGCTGCTGGAGAACTCTCTCGCTCGGCTCGACATTTGTCCTGATGCCTTCTATCGGGATTTGCAGAGAGTCGTCCTTCTCTCCCAGTCTTTGCTTCAATTCGCTCGTCTTATCCTTTATCCGCTGCAGGTCGCGTCGCAGTTGTTCCATCTGTCCCTGATATCGCTCGGAGGTTAATCCTCCTCGTGGATAGCCGGCAAGTTCTTCTGAACCTACTTTCTCTATCTGCGGTGGATTCAAAGGCGTTGGCAGCAATCTCAGATCAGAAATGGAAGTGCTCTGCCCGGCCGGAACCTCTTTCTTTGGCACATCCTCCAGCCCGAATGCATCCGGAGCTCGCTCGGCAATCCTTGTAGTTGACGGCACAAAGACACCGGAACGGCCTGGCGTCATAGTCGTTACTGTCTCTGTCGGTGAATAATACGGCTGGACCCTGTATCTCTCAAAGTAGCGGTCAAAATCATCTGAGCGGGTCGAATCCCGTAAAAATGAATCGAGCGAAGATGAACCGAGCGGCGCCCCAAAACTTGTGGTGGACCGATACGGCACAGGACCGTGGAAGTAACTGCCCCCACTGACATTGCCTGTAATTATCAGATTACCGCTGCTATCGATGGGGTTAGGGCTGCGAATCAAGCCGCTGCGGACGCTGCTGGGCGGCAATGTGCTCGGCCCAATAGGAATACCGACCGAACGGTTCTCAATCGACCAGGCTATTTCTGATAAGGTGCAGAAGGTTATCACTGCTACGATAAGAATTCCCCAACGCCTTTTGTTGTGTTCGGGACGTTTAATAAATAGTCGGGTTTTCATAATATCAAATACCTCCCTACGCACAAAAATGTTCATACCCACCACAGACGGACAACAATTTATACAATCAGGTTCCTAATTTGGAAATCTATTACACGGTTCCCAAGCATCATTTTTACTGCGATTTCAGACAGTCCAACCCGGCAGGACGTCTTTGCCGGGGTTCCTTATTATATTTCGGTTTCTCCGCCCAACTTAGTTTAGTCGCCAAGGTATCCCATCGGCTGCGAAGCGGATTATTCACAATTAGAAACTCGCTGCGAGCCTTCTGGACCCTTACTATATCATCAATCGACAGCTTCAACGAAACCTGGCCGTCGATAGAAATGGTCGTGCCTTTATTAACCCGCACGCCGAAGACCTCTATCTTGCTGTCGGCATTGATGACAATCGGCCGAAAGCTCAGCGAGTGAGGGCAAATTGGCGTAATCACCATCGCCTTCATCTTGGGCGACAGTATTGGCCCACCTGCAGACAGATTATAAGCCGTCGAGCCGGTCGGCGTGGAAATTATTAACCCGTCACTGACACAACCGGCTATCGGCTGACCATCCACTGACATCTTCAGCTCAATAGTTTTAAAGGGCGGCCCGGCTGTGATAAAAACATCATTAATCGCTACCGACCTGAACCTTTCCGTGGTCTTCCTATACGTGCTGAAAACTCTGCAACCCAGCATCATTCGCCTCTCTATCGTGGCCCTGCCCCTTATTATATCATCAAAAAACTCCTTAAGCTCCCCGACGCCGAATTCAGCCAAGAACCCGAGCTTGCCGACGTTAACGCCTATCACCGGCACACGTGCCTGACTCAAATCCCTCGCGGTTGAAATAATGCTCCCATCACCGCCGAAAACAATTGCAAAATCGCATTTTTTTAAGATGCCGGTTGGACAGTTCTCGATGCGGCAACTTGCTATAATCTTGGCCTTGCCCTTCACAAAATCGGCGAACTTCTCGATTGCCTCGCTGACCCCTTCCTTTCTCGGGTCGCCAAAAACCACCAACTTGGGCAGAGACTTCGTATCTCGCATCTGGCATCTCGATTTATCCGCCAGACGTATGGCGGATTTACACTTTCAGCATCTTCTTTGCTGTCTCAACTATTTTATCGGCATTTATACCGGCTTCCATCAGTTGAGCATTGCGGCAGTTATGTCCTATAAATCTCCTCGGCGCACCAAGTAAACGTATGGAATCCGCCATATAACCTTTAGCGGGTCCCTTAATATCAGCCATTTTAGCTGCTGCCAGCTCAAGCACAGCCGAGCCAAAGCCACAGGATATGGCGTGGTCCTCTACCGTTATTATTTTTTTGCCCTGCTCCAGTAAGGAAATAATCTTCTCATCGATAGGGGCAGCAAACCGCGCATTTATTACGTCAACCGCTATCCCGTCTTTAGCCAGCAATTCCGCTGCGTCCAGTGCCTCTGTCAGGATGCTGCCGTAGCTGACAATCGCAAGAGCCGAATTTCTACCCTTTTTAACAGCAACGCTCTTGCCCAGCTCAAACGGCTTGGAACAGGCGGTCCCGACCCGGGAGACGTGTTTGCCGGGCTGTGGAACAAGGTCTTTCGGATACCTTATGACAACCGGCTTATCCACGCTGAGTGCAAACTCCAGAGCCAGCTTGATTTCAACTTCGTTCGCAGGCGCTGTCAGCACCATATTTGGTATCATCCGCAAAAAGCCGATGTCCATCAGGCCGTGATGGGTTGGCCCATCCGCGCCGACAACGCCCGCTCTGTCAACGCAGAAAATAACCGGCAGATTCTGTAGCGCAACCTCCTGGTATATCTGGTCGAAGCTTCGCTGCAAAAAGGTAGAGTAGATACACACTACCGGCCTTAAACCGCTTTTGGATAAGCCCGCTGCAATATCCACAGCCGCACTTTCTGCAATACCCACGTCATAGAACTTGTCAGCGAACCTCTTGCGAAATTCCATAAGCCCTGTGCCGTCGCACATCGCCGAGGTTATCGCAACGATTCTGGGGTCCTTTTGCGCCAATTCCGTCAGATTTTCACCCAGAACGTTGGTGAAGCTCCGCCTGTCCCCGTGTCTTCTGTCGAAGACAGAAGCAGAGGCCGACTCGATAGTATCGCCGTTTATGTTGAATGGGCCGGTCGAATGAAACTTACTGGGATGGGAATCAGCAGGGTGAAACCCCTTGCCTTTCGTCGTGTAAGCGTGCAGAATCGCCGGATGGTTCAGCACAGCGAGCGCCCTAAACAACTGTATAAGTGAGCCAATATCGTGCCCGTCAACAGGACCAAAGTACGGAATGTTTAAGCTCTCAAACATCTGACTGGCCGGCAACGCCATTCGAATGCTCTTCTTAATCCTCTCAATCGCTTCCTCAACAGTTTTGCCGATAACAGGCATGTGCTCAAGGATATTGCGAGTGGTCTTGCGCAAATCCTCGTATGTTTGGCTCAACCGCACCTTCGAGAAGTATTTTGCCACAGCGCCTTGCGTGGCATCTATTGCCATCGAGTTGTCATTGAGCACGATTAGTAGTTGCCTCTTGACTAATCCCAGATTATTCAGGGCCTCAAATGAGACGCCGTTGACGATACTGGCGTCTCCAACCACCGCCACGATTTTATCATTTTTGTTTTGTTGGAGTTCTCCTATCGCCATTCCGATTGCGGTCGCTATTGCGGTTCCCGCATGGCCGACAACAAACTGGTCATATTCACTTTCAGCCGGACTGGGAAAACCGCTTATCCCGTCTGGCTGGCGAAGATGCGCAAATTTATCTTTCCTGCCGGTGATGATTTTATGCGTGTAGCACTGATGGCCGACATCCCACAGGAGCTTATCTTGCTTGAAATCGAAGACATAGTGTAGCGCCAGCGTCAGTTCCACTACACCGAGATTACTCGCCAGATGTCCGCCGGTTTTACTGACCGAATCGAGAATAAACCCTCGTATTTCATCTGATAAGGTCTTTAATTGCGGCACCGAAAGCTTTTTGACATCCGCCGGATTATTGACATGGTCCAACAACTTGTCCATCTTGTCTATCCAGCCGAAATTTCAAATCCGAAACCCGCCAAAGGCGGGCAAACCCCTTTTAATATAACACCTTATCATAAAAACACCATTAAAAAGTGCATCCGGCAGCGGGAACACTATTGACCGTATTGTTGGTTTTTTTTACAAAATCGGCTGAATTTTTGGTATAATCGGAATTTAGAGTTAGGAGTCGGAATAAAGAATTTAGAATCACCAGTCACAAATCGCCACCCACAGGGCTGGTGAAAAAACAGCAGAGGAGGAAAAACACGGAGACGCAAGACTCAAGACCAAAGACACAAGACCCAAGGCCACCGGCCAAAAATCGCGGGCATCCCTGCTCGGTCAGTGTTTTAGTGCTTTTCCTGGCTTGCTTTCCCGCCTTCGCGGAAGCGGGTAAATACAGCGGCGGTTCAGGTGAGCCGAACGACCCTTATAGAATCGCAACAGCAGAAGACCTAAACGACATCGGCAATCGCCCCGAAGACTGGAACAAGCATTTTATACTGATAAATGACGTTAACATAGCTGATTATGCCGGCACAGCATTCAGCATAATTGGAGATATCAGTAATCCTTTCACCGGTGTTTTTGATGGCCAGGGCCATAGGGTCCGGAATTTTACGTGGACCTCCAGCGGCACACAGTTGATCGGCTTGTTTGGGTATGTAGGTTACGGTGGCCAGATAAAAAATCTCGGGATGGAAAATGTGAGTATTAATGCTGGAAATGGCTCTTATGTCGGCGGACTGGCGGGGCTAAACTACCGTGGCACGATAACCGACTGTTATTCGACAGGCAGCATTTCGGGGACCGGAACTAAAGTCGGCGGCCTGGTGGGATGCAATTACTCCGGTTTCAGCACGATAACCGGCTCCCATTTCACGGGCAGCGTTTCGGGAGATTATGAAGCCGGCGGGCTGGTAGGAAGAAATTATGGCCAGATAACCAATTGCGATTCAACCGGCAAAGTTACGGGGAAAATCTATGTTGGTGGACTGGTAGGAGCCAATTATAACAACGGTTCGGTAAGCACCTGCTACTCGAGGGCCAATGTTTCGGGAGACTATGACGTCGGTGGTCTGGTGGGACGCAATTGCGAGACCGGCGGCATAGCCAACTGCTATTCAACAGGCAGCGTTACGGGAAATGATGAGGTGGGCGGGCTGGTAGGAGATAATTACAACGGGACGATAACCAGATGCTATTCGGTAGGCAGCGTTGCGGGGCTCGATGAGGTCGGCGGACTGGTGGGAGTAAATGAGTTCTGTGAGCTGATTTGTGACGAGTGGGGGCGGTGCCGGTGGGAGTGCTACTCCGGCACGGTAACAGATTCATTTTGGGATATTGAGACATCAGGTCAATCAGAAAGCCCCGCCGGGACTGGTAAAACCACTGCCCAGATGAAGACAAGGAGCACCTTTACCGAATCTGGCTGGGACTTTGTCGGCGAGACAGCAAATGGCACACAAGATGTGTGGGATATATGCGAGACAACGAATTATTCAAGATTTGTCCGGCAGATACCACGTGGAGATTTTGCCTGTCCTGACGGCGTTGACTTCGTGGACTTTGCAATTCTGGCGTCGGCGTGGCAGACAGTGCCGAACGATGCCAACTGGAATGTGGCTTGCGATATCTCCCAGCCGAAAGATAATTTTATTGATGAACTTGATTTAGCCATCTTCTGCGAGAACTGGCTGGAAGGCACAAGCCCATAGGCCGGTTCATTGTTATGAATTTCCGGTATTGCCGGAACGGATTCATCGACAATGAACCATGAACTACGGACAACGAATGAAAAAGGCCGTAAGCTCAATGCTTACGGCCGGTTGGTTCATAACCGAAACATGTCTTGATATAAAGGACTTTATCCGCCATACTCCGATACATCGGGGGCGGATTTATCTACGTGAAGAATTAAGGCGGCTGTCGAATTTGAATTGGCCAACGAGGTTGTCTTACAAGGTCGTTCTGGTCTGCTGGCTGTCGATTGAGTTTGCCTGTCGGGCTCCATGCGATCCAACAAATCGATACAGCAAGAATCAGCCGCACTACGCCGACATAGAACATTCTTGCCTTCATAGTTTAGCCCCCAATCCGGCAGGACGTCTTTGCCGGACTGTATGTTTTATCGGCGTAATCTCAATTTTTTCCTTAATTAAAGCATTACCCCAACCTCCACAGTTTTGAGTTTTTAGTTTTAAGTTTTGAGGTTCATTCTCGGCCTGGAATCCGCATTTTTAACACTGATAAATGGTTTTTTTGAGATGGATGGTTGCTGGACATTCACTGTTCCTCGATGAACTACGAACAATGAACTACGAACTCATAAAATGCCGAAGTAAAATGAAACCTCTATTGGACTTTTTTGCCGATTAACTCGTTCTTTCGACAAGGGCCATTGCCAGTTGCCGCAGGATGTCGGCCTTCTCCCCGAACGGTTTCAAAACCGCTACCGCCTCACTGGCTAACCTTTTCTCCAGTTCTTTTGCCTTTTTCATTCCCACCACCGCTGGATAGGTGCACTTAGCTGCCTTTGCGTCTTTGCCGGCGGTCTTACCCAATTGCTCACTTGATGCACTTATATCAAGAATATCATCTGCTATCTGGAACCCCAGGCCGATTTTTAGACCATATTCACACAGGCGCTCATATTCCTTCTCGCTGGCGCCGCCGCAAATAGCGCCCATCGCAGCCGCACATCGAAACATCTTAGCTGTTTTGTTGATATGAATATACTCTAAAAATTCCTCATTGCCTGTTTTTCTTTCAGCGTTCAAGTCTGCCATTTGGCCTGCAATCATACCTGTCGGCCCAGCGGCCTGGGCCAATTCGCCAATCAACCTTATCGCAATGGCTGGCTCACCGACCTCTTTTGCCAGAATCTCAAACGCGAGCGTCAAAAGGGCATCACCGGTCAGAATAGCCGTTGCCTCATTAAAGGTCTTATGGCACGTCGGTAATCCTCGTCGCAGGTCATCATTATCCATCGCCGGCAAATCATCGTGAATAAGCGAATAGGTATGAACCATCTCAACCGCCGCCGCAGCAATCTCAGCATTGCGGTTCACCTGACCACCGACAATTTCGCAGCACCACAGCACCAGCGCCGACCGTATCCGCTTACCCGGTGCGAAAAGTGTATATCTCATCGATTCCTTTAAGTCGTCTTTTATTTGCTGAGAAGCCAGGAGCTGCTGCAGTATGTAGTTAATAAACTGCGCATTCTTACGCAACAGAGTGTTGAAATCTGAATCGACCATTTCAATAGTTTTGAGTTTTTATCCGCCAGACACGCGGCGGATTAAGTTTTTAGTCTATTCTTCGCCCGGCCTTTGTATTATATTTAACTCTACAGACTTTTACAGCAAATTTATGAACGCTAATATGGTTTTAATCCTGGGCACCACTGCATCCGGCAAAGGCAGGCTTGCCTTCGACTTGGCCGAAACTCTGGGTGCTGAAATACTCAGTATCGACTCAATGAAAGTATATCGGCGAATGGATATCGGCACCGCCAAGCCGCCCAAAGAGGCCCGTCAGCGGATTAAATACCACTTAATCGACATAGTTGAGCCTTCCGCTCCCTTCAGTGTAGCGGCCTTTCTCGATACCGCCCTTGGAGTAATAGAGCAGATAAAAAGCCGTAACAAACCCGTCATCGCGGTCGGCGGAACTGCGCTTTACATCAAGGCATTATTGTATGGCCTATTTGAAGGACCGGGCACGAATGAGCAAATCCGCAACGAATTGCGTATGCGAGCAGAAATAGAAGGATTATCAGGTTTGTATCAAGAATTAACAGAAGTTGACCCTGTCGCCGCACAAAAAATCCACCAAAACGATGCAAAAAGAATTATCCGCGCTCTGGAAGTATATCAGCTAACCGGCAAGTCAATCTCAAGCTTCCAATGGCAATGGAATCAACGCAATACGCACGCCTGTCCCGAGCGCAGCCGAGGGGACATAAGACTCAAAACGATAGATGGTTGGACGATAGTCGGCCTGCGAAGGGGAAAAACCGATACCAGCAGCCGAATAAACAAAAGGGTAAAAAAGATGCTCGCCGATGGTCTTGTGGATGAGGTCAAGTCCCTGCTGGCCGAAGAAAAACCTTTAAGCAAACAGGCCCGATGTGCAATCGGCTACGCCGAGATAATCGAGCACCTGGCCGGCCGGAAAACTCTGGAAGATGCCACCGAACTTATAAAGAAGAACACCCGCCGGCTGGCCAAAGGCCAGCGCACCTGGTTCAAAACCTTCAAAAACGTTCACTGGCTCGACATCCAGCCCGACGAACCTCCGGAAGAAATCCTCACTCGTGCTAAAATGTTAGTGGGAATTGAGAACGCAGAATTTAGAATGTAGAACGTAGAATTTGTGACCTTCCCCCCAAAAACTGTGCCACTTGTAATTAGAGTGCCGGCATGATAGAACCCGAAAAAAAGGAGACTTACAATGCGTGGCACAAGATTCAAGCAGGAGCAGATCATTGCGATTTTAAGGGAAGCAGGGGCAGGGGTAAAGCTGTCAGAGATGAGCCGCAAGTATGGCATTAGCGAAGGCACAATATATAACTGGA
>Ga0315279_10001002_pt1 | contig 49236 bp, 46 predicted proteins | sample YL17G06_20_MG_FD_203694 | JGI IMG/M metagenome (GOLD analysis project Ga0315279, IMG submission 203694) | Sediment microbial communities from Yellowstone Lake, YNP, Wyoming, USA - YL17G06_20 | ecosystem: Environmental > Aquatic > Freshwater > Lake > Sediment | place: USA: Wyoming | collected... | reverse complement strand
GTGCTCAGATAAACCAGTCCGATTAGGATCAAACCTAGTATGATGGCTACGAGTTTACTGATTTTCTTAACGGCATATCCAACTATGAACCCGCCTATTCCACCTGCGCCAAGCTGAAAACCCAACGGCGGTAAAATTTCACTCATACGAGCCCTTCTTTAGATACATGTTATCATGGTTTGATTTAAATGCGTTTTGTTCATAGAATAACAATGCACACAGCAATTTGGAGGTGGAAGAAACTATGGACATAGTGGACATATACATACTGAACCTTGCACTGACGCTAGGCATGTTCACCGTCTTGATTTTTAGGGCCTGGCTTGAGTTCAAAAATTATCGCCTTATGTGGAAGGAATTGGAATGGCAACAAACCTACCAAACCATGGGACGTGTACTCAAAGCTGAGAAAGACATGTTCTCAAAAGTCGAAGGCGGCGACGAACTGTACCAGCTTCTGTGCGAAATCTTCAAAGTCAACGAGAAACAATATTAGGGAAAATGCCAACCATCAATCAACCTTTTAACCCGCTCATGATGTTTCTCCATTCCATATCGCCTGAACGGCTTGGTCAAATGCCTCTGAGACCTAGTAGCTGTAATGTAAAGACCATTTTTCAAGCTACGCTTCATTTTAACTGTAACCTTCTCAAGATTCGAATATCTTGCGCCGCACTTCTCACATCTGAAACCCTGGTTCTTACCCATAGATTTCAATCTCTTGCCACACTTCTGACAAGCTGGATTAGCATACACAACCTTTGGCGCAAGCCGCAAGATACGAATCTTTTCAAGATTTATCGTCAAAGGCTTATTCTGCGAAGGAGCGCGGACACCGCCATAAACCTCCACTTCATCCCCAATTATCAGCTCTCTTGCAACGTGTCGAAGACCGCCAGTGGGTTCATACGCTGCACAATCAGCTTCCACACTCGCATCTTTAATTGAGAAAATTACGTGCCTTAATGGAATGGTTTTCGGATTCGCTGAGACAGTCCCTCTAGCAATCACTGGATTGTATGGTTCCATTCGGCTCAGGCTTTCAACCCGTTTCAGATGCGCGTCTGTCCCTTGGTTTGTACGGAAAACAACCCACCTCTCAACAGGCTCAAGAATCCTAACCATACCGAACGCCTTCTTCACAACCTCGGCAGTTTCACCCCGGATGCCGAACAGGATCGGATCAGGCCCTCGGGGGGTAATAATAACTCTTTCCTTTTCAGTGTCGATGTTGTTAAACGTACAGGGAGCTGTTGCCTTGTCCATCTCAAAGATTGAGGCTTCGTCAACTCTTCTTTTTGAACCACAGTTCTCTGGAACACGGTACGCCAGAATCTCGTAAGTGTGATCTCCTTGAAGGGTCTCGCCCACTGCAGCCAAAGCACCGATGATTCCTCGACCGTTCTTGAAACCGATAGCTTCAGCCCTGAACTTAGTCAAGAGGTTCACCGCGTCCTCAAGACGTGCAACGCCTGTAATCGTATTCTTGGCGAAGATCTTAACCTCTCTTGGGATCTTTGTCCTCTCGAAGAAGACTATGCCGGGGTCTGTGTCCTCATATTCCAGATCAGCGTATTCCTCAACTGTCCTAATGACAGTTTCCTTGATTCTCTCCTCGAGGTTTTCGTCGTATTCTATTCTCAGGCACAGTGCGCCGTTTCCTCTTGTTTTCCATGGCACGTTCGGATTCAGCCTGATAAGGTTTGGATAATCCATAAAGTTGGCATCTAGGCTTTGGAGTTTCTCCACGAGCAGGGCTGCAATGTAGGTTGTGCATCCTCTTCTCGTCGAATCAGTGTCATCCAGTCCAATATGCATCGTTTTCTTGGCCATTTAGAGGCTACCTATTCTTTAGAACGACTAGAGAGTGGACTAGAATGTTATAAAGCGTTTTTCAGGCTTGAATAAAAAAGAGGGAGAGTTGTTACTTGTTTTCCTCAACAACTATCATTGTTAGTGTTGATCGGACTTTGTCGAGTCTTCTGACTCGCCAAGTCACGGTTTCCTTGAGCTTGTCCATCGTGTCTGCTTTGACTCTTGCGATTATATCGTAGACTCCGTATACAGCGAATGCCTCATCTACTCCTTCGACCTTTTTTAATTCTTTCAGTACATCTGCTTCTGAACCTATCTCGGTGTTTATTAACACGAACGCTGTTGGCATTTGAATCTCCAATCGTATTGTTTATGTCTGTGCATTAAAATATTTTGCTACATTACACGATTAAATCGGGCATAACACAAGGATCAAAGCTTGTATCTCACTTAAAACAGCATGGACAATACTTATCTTTTGATCCCAAACACTAAGCTAGTGAGGTTCTCAACATGAAGGCAAGGGTCGAAACCAAAGATTCTGTCACAAGCCGCGAAATGCGAACTCTAGAGCTGAACTCCGAATATTTTGGAGTTTCCAGGCTTTTGCTCATGGAAAACGCGGGCCACGGGATAGCACTGGAGATCGCTTCAAGATTCAAGCAGGGTAAAACAGTCGCAGTTTTCTGTGGTTTGGGCGGAAACGGCGGAGACGGCTTTGTGGCAGCTAGGCATCTCTTATCCATGGGTTTCAAGGTCACAATCATCCTCGCCGGACGAGCCAAAGAAATCGCGGACAAAGCAGCTCTGGAAAACTGGACGGGCCTCCAATTTCTAAGCGATTCAATTCCTGTCCACGAGGTCTACGACAGCACACTCATACCAGAGATCACTGCAGACATAATAGTTGACGCATTACTCGGGACAGGCACCAAGGGAAAACTAAGACCACCCTTCCTGCAACTGGTTAAGAAAATCAACGCTATGAATGCCTTTCGAGTCGCGGTGGATATACCCACAGGCGTCGACGCAGACACAGGGGAAATCCTAGGCGACGCAGTCAAAGCCGATCTCACGGTAACCTTTCATAAGACAAAACTTGGACTTGAGAAAGCCAAGAAATACGTAGGCGAACTAGTCGTGAGAGACATAGGCTTACCCAAAGAATTCGAGAGATTCTCCGGTCCAGGCGACGTCCTGCCAGTCACAAAGGCTCGACCTATGGACTCTCATAAAGGAGACTTCGGACGCTTACTATCGATTGGCGGAAGTGAAACTTATTCAGGAGCGCCAACGCTTGTGGCTTTGGGGGCAATGCGAACCGGCGTTGACTTGGTTTATGTTGCAGCCCCAGAGAAAACTGCGCAAGCCATTTCCTCCATTTCACCAGACATGATTACCATAAAGCTTGAAGGAGAGCACCTGAACCCGGATAACGTGTCTGCTCTTAAGCAGTTCATTGATAAAGTTGACGTTATTGTCTTAGGGTCTGGTCTTGGGTTGCATTCAGACACCGAGAAGGCGGTTAAAGCATTGATCGCTCTTGTTGAGAGTTCTGGAAAACCGTTGCTCTTGGATGCGGATGGGTTGAAGGCTTTTGCCAAGTTCAAGAGAAGACTGAAAGTGCCTTTGGTGCTGACGCCCCATGCTGGCGAATATGCCATATTGACGGGTAAGAAGTTGCCTGAGGATTTGAATGGAAAGATTGCAGATGTGCAGAAGACTGCGGCAGAGCTGGGAGCTGTGATTCTGCTAAAGGGAGCAATCGACATAATCGCTGACGGCAAACGGTTCAAACTCAACTTTACAGGGAACCCAGGTATGACAGTCGGCGGAACCGGCGATGTACTCTCTGGAGTGGTTGGAGCTTTCCTGGCTCAGAAGGTTAACCCGTTTGGCGCGGCTGTTGCAGGAGCCTTCGTCAATGGTGCGGCTGGCGACTTTGTTTTTGAAGAAAAAGGCTATCATATGGTTGCGTCAGATTTAATTGAGTGGATTCCGAGGGTTCTGAATGATCCTATGGGTCACCTGAAGGTGCGAAAAACAGGTGCAAAATCAGGTTAGAATAGTAATCTATCATGCTAAGCAGTGTGACCCGAAGAAGTGCACGGCTTTGAAGCTTCATAGGCATGGACTGGTGAGGCTTGTGCCTCAGATGAGGTTTCTACCGAAGCGGGCTGTCGTGCTGAATCCGTTTTCTCAGGTTGCCTTCTCTCCAGCCGACAGAGAACGTATCAGAGATTGTGGTTTAGTCGCTTTAGATTGCAGCTGGGAGCACGCTCAAGAGGTGCTAATGAAACATGTGCGAGGGACCTCACGTTGTCTACCCTTCTTGATTGCTGGCAACCCTGTCAACTTTGGGAAGCCGACCAAACTCACCACGGTTGAAGCTTTGGTAGCAGCCTTGCACATCGCTGGGTTCAAAGATGAAGCCACGCGTTTGCTTTCAATTTTTGTGTGGGGACACACGTTTCTCGAATTGAACCACGAGAGGTTGGAAAGCTATTCTAATGCTAAGAACAGCACGGAAATAGTTGAGCTTCAAAAACACTTTATGGGAAGCGCAGAAGCGGGTTGAGTTCAATGGCACGTAGATGTTTTCTGGGTCGGAAAAACGAAAGTCTGCTTGGTTCAAGGTGACATCACAGACATGGACATTGATGTTATAGTGAACGCGGCTAATTCAAGCCTTATGGGCGGTGGCGGCGTGGACGGAGCTATACACTGCAAAGGCGGGCCTAGAATCCTTGAAGAGTGCAAGCGCATAAAGGCAACTGAATGGCCAGATGGTCTTCTTACAGGAAAAGCGGTCATAACTTCAGGGGAAACCTTAAGGCCAGACATGTCATTCATACGGTTGGACCCGTTTGGTATGGCGGAATGCATGATGAAGCTGAGCTTTTGGAGGAAGCTTATCGCAACTCGTTGAAGCTGGCAATTTCCAAAGGACTGAAAACCATAGCTTTCCCATCCATAAGCGCCGGTGCGTATGGGTATCCTGTTGAGAAGGCAAGCCAAATAGCAATTGCAACAGTCAAGCGATTCTTGGAGAAAGAAGACAAGCTTGACAAAGTAGTGTTTGTGCTATTCTCGAGGCATGATCTAGATATCTACAGAGAAAGAGCCAAAGAAATCCTAAACTAGAATTGAATAGCGTTCTAATAAGAACGACAGGAGCCCTCTCCGAAACCTATAACCCAATCCTGGTTTGTGATTTGAAAGGTGCATGTTCAAAGAACGTGTTATTGTTCTCTTCTTAGGAAGTCGCCCACATCTGAAATGTTGCGCACTGCTACCCCTTCCTTTTCTTCGTCTAGGTTGTGCAGTATTTTGCCAAAGCCTAGGCATTCCTCATGTTGGTTTAAGATTAGCGTGTTGTCGCCTTTTCTCTTCGATCCTGTTACGCTTATTATTCCTTGTTTGAAGATGTCTTTTCCACAGGTGAAGAGCCATTCTGTCTTTTCATTAATAATTATTTTATTTGCATTTTCTTTTTCTGCAATTATTGCCAGGAGGATGAAGCTTGGGAAAAATTTTCCGTCTTTCGTTTTTCCTAGATAAGTTCCGGCGCAAAAGAAGTCTTTTGAGATGAGTTTTTCCAGTTTGGAGTTTAGGAGGAAATATCTGTTTTCTTTCTTGACTATGAGGTTCTGGTCTAGTTTTAAGTTTGTGTTGAATTGGCTTGCGAAGTCTTTTATCGAGTTCATCGTGTTTACGCTCGTTTGAGTTTAGAGATGAAGAAGCCTTGAGTTTGTCTTGGCCAGATTCTTCTGCAATTCTCTACGGTGTTATCGAGTTCTTTTCCGAAAACATTTGTTAAGCCTTTTTCTCCGTAGCAGTTGATTTTTTCAGTTTGCAAGTCCAAATTTTTCACTGCCCAGTCAACATTCAATTCGTCCTCTTCTGGTTCTAGTGAGCATGTTGAGTAAACGATTTCTCCGTCGTCCTTGAGAACTTTAACGGCTTCTGCTAGTATTTCTCTTTGACAGGTTGCATTTCTTTCCACGTCCTCTATTGTTCTTCTGTCGAACCAATCTGGACTGACTGTAAAATTGCCTGAACAGGGAACATCCAACAGTATGCGGTCAAACTCTTTGTCAAGCTTTGACGCTTGTTTTGCATCCATGTTGTAGGCAATCGTGTTTTTCACGTGACACCGTTCCAGATGGTTTGAAAGCGCAATTAATCTTTGTTTTCGAATGTCTAGAGCTATTATTGCGCCTGAATTATTCATTAGATTGGCCAATTGGACGGTCTTGCCGCCAGGAGCAGCACAAGCATCTAGAACGATTTTGTTCTTCAGTTTTGTAAACAGAGTGGCTGGAATTTGGGCGGCCGCCTCCTGAATCGAGTACAAACCCAAAAGATATTCTGACGTCACCCCGATGGAGAATTTTGACTCGCAAACCCAATAGCCGCCCTCAAGAAAAGATATCTTCTCCAACTTTGCCCCCCGGCATTCAAGTCTTTCAGTAACATCTGATTCTTTAGCATTCACCATGTTTATTCTGATGACTTGTCTAGGCCGGATGGATTCGTATTCCCAACCCAATTCACGATAACGGTTCACGAAGAACTCTTTTCCCGACATCAACCAAAAATAGCATGATCGTTCATAAAAAACTTGGCATCTCTTCACTTCGCTAGTCTTCTTACAAATAGTTTCCTGATTTCCTCGACAAGAACTACAATGCAGGCTAGTAGTGCCAAGAACATCCACTCTGTGAGTCCTATGGCTGTTGTGCCGAAGAGGCCTTGCAGGAACGGAACATAAATTATCAGCGATATTATTGTGAGTTGTGAGGCTATTCCAAGCCAAATCCACTTGTTACTCTTCAGACTTGTCTTGAAGATGGATATTTTGTTGGTTCTACAGGCGAGAACGTTTCCTACCTGAGCGATAACTATGCCTGCGAATGTCATCGTCGTGCCCTTCATGTAAATAAGGCTGTTTTGGTCTAGGTGCATGCCAAGATACCAGCCACCCTGCATCCAAGCTGTCAAGCATCCGAACATGGCTCCAGAGGCAATTATCAAGCCGATGTATAGTGAACGCAGGAAAACCTTTCCGTTAAACAGTCTTTCCTCAGTGACTCTGGGTGGCTCCTGCATGATGCCCTCTTCGATGGGTTCTCGGCTCAGAGCTAAAGATGGGATCACGTCCAAGCCCAAGTCTATGGCAAGAATCTGGACAACAAGAAGTGGAAGAGGCAAACCCAACGTGGCATAGAGCACGTACGGAACCAGTTCAGCCCAGTTATGCGCAAAAACATAAACGATAAACTTCCTCAAATTCTCGTAAATCGCACGTCCAGACTCCACAGCCTTAACTATCGACGCAAAGCTGTCATCAAGCAGAACCATGTCCGAGGCTTCCCTAGCTACATCTGTCCCTGAAACACCCATTGCCACTCCAATATCCGCTTCGCGTAGCGAAGGCGCGTCATTCGCACCATCGCCCGTAACTGCAACGATCTCGCCATGCGCTTTGAGAACTTTAACTATCCTAAGCTTCTGCTCAGGCGAAACTCGAGCAAAAATAACATCATCCTTCCGAACCTCTTCTGCAATCTCCTCATCGCTCTTTATCTCAAGATCGACGCCACGGATTATGCGGCACTTTTCTGGGTTTACGATGTCTACTTCTGCAGCGATGGCCTTCGCAGTTGGGCCATAATCTCCAGTAATTATCACTGTCTTGATGCCTGCTTGTTTTGCCAGCTTCACTGCCTCTTTGACTTCCGGTCTCGGTGGATCCTTCATAGCAGCAAGACCCACAAAAATCATGTTTCTCTCAATACTTTTGGCATCCAAAGCCTCGTCTTCTTGCAGTTCCTTGTAGGCGACGGCTATGACGCGCAAGCCTTCTTCAGCAAGCTCACGAATCCCTGCCTCAACTGACCACAAGTTCTCTCCGGCCAGTTCCTCTATCCCATCATCGACAACGATTCTATCACATACTGAAAGGATGTTTCTCGGGGCACCCTTCGTGTATGCAAACCTGTTGCCGTTCCTGTGTATTGTCGTCATTTTTTTCCTTTCAGAGTCAAAAGGTATTACATGGGCAATGGGGTTTTGTGCGAGCGCGCTCTGTACATTTAATCCGTACTTCAGGGCTGCGACAAGTAATGCTCCGTCGGTTGGATCTCCCACGATGCTCCAAGATCTGTTTCTGTCTGACGGTGGCTCAGCCTTGGCTCCATTGCAAAGTGCAGAGATTTCGAGAAGCTTCTCAACGGTGTGCGATTCATCTTTGAGCAAGGCTTTGCCATTGTATGTGAATTCACCGATCGGAGTGTATCCGACGCCTGAAGCCTCCACGATTTTATTGTGAATCCATATTTTTCGGACGGTCATTTCGCCTTTAGTGATCGTTCCAGTCTTGTCGGTGCATATCACTGTCACGCTGCCAAGCGTTTGAACTGAAGACAGGCGTTTTACCAGAACATTTTCTTTCAGCATTTTGAGAACATTAATCGCCAGCGCACTTGACACAGTGACCTGCAACCCCTCGGGTACACATGCCACCATCACACCTATCATGAACAGTATGCTTTCAATGAAAGTTATGTGAAGCCAAATGTAGCTTGCCAAGAAAAAGATGATTCCCACGCTTAGGGCTAGGATGAAATCGTATTTTGCCGTGTATGCAATTTCCTTCTGCAATGGGCTTGGAGGATCCTCTATTTCTAGAGTTAAACCTGCTATCTGCCCAAACTTTGTGTCCATGCCCGTCTTTATCACGATGGCTTTGCCTTGGCCTTTGGCAATGCTTGTGCTCATGAAAACAAGATTTGGTACGTCGAGGTATGTGGCGTCTACGATCTTCACAGGCTGCGTTGTTCGTGGTTGTGGTTCAGATTCGCCTGTCAGGGGGACGTTGTTTGTCCACAGATCAAAGGCTTCGATCAACCGTGCATCGGCTGGAACTCGATCGCCTTCTTCCAGAACTATGATGTCTCCAGGGACTAGATCCTTCACGAGTATTTTTTGAAGTTCACCGTCTCGCACGGCTTTGGCATATTCTGGCATCCAGCTTTTCAGTGTCTCCATAGCTTTTTCCGCTCGCCATTCTTGGAAAAGACTAAAAACCGTGTTAACCAGCACAACAGCCAAAATTATGAGACTCAATTCCCACATGCCGCCAAATGCCGCAAGCAAGCTTGCAAAGAGCAACAAAACGCTAAACAAATCTTTGAGATGCACAAGAAACTTGTAGATGATCGACACGCGTTTCTTTTCTCGTAGCATGTTCAAACCATACTTTGAAAGACGCTTTGCAGCTTCTTCACTGGTCAAACCCTTGGGTGAGGTTTCAAAAATCTCGAAAACCTCTCTGATAGACAAACAAGCGGCATCCTTCAAAATAAACACCGTCCAAACCGTTAAAAACTCGAACTAGAAGCCTTTCGGTTCGGTCTTCTGGTCTATGCCCTCTACTGGAAAAACGCCTATACTTGGCATGTTTGTTTTTTTCAAATCTTTCTGTATGGTGCGCATTTGAATCATCTGTGCAAAATATGTCTTTGTTATAGGCTTGCGCAGTTTTCTGCTGAGCTTTGATATTTTGCTGTAACCAGTGACAAAAACCCAGATTTAAACTAATCGGATTGGACATCAACTTTTGGTTTAACAAATCTTAAATGTTGAAGCATATCACCTAAGGTTGGTATATAGGTGGTCTGATGAGTGCGAAGCATGCATTTGTTATCATGATCCAAGATAAGTGGTGGAGCGAATTCTGCAAGAGCAATCATAGCGGGAAAAGAACACACTCCTACGTTAGACTGGGCTTAGCACCGCCGAAAGAAGCATCTCTGCTCCTATTCTACGTGACTAAACCTGTCGGTCAAATCACAGGATACGCAGAGTTCATTGAGCGAAGAGTTGCAGATCCAGAGACGCTATGGCAGGAGTACGGTTGTGAAACTGTTCTAGACTCGCGGGAGAAATATGCGGAGTTTGTTGGAGACCGACGGAGAGTCTCCTTCATCAGGTTCAAAAACCTGCACGAAGCAACCAAGCCAATACCACTAAGCAATATTTTGTTGTTTCTTGGCATAAAGAGGCTGGCGAGAATAGGATTTTACTTGGACAAAGAAACGACAGATGAACTGATTACAATGATGGAATAAAAAGAAGACTGATCACCCATCAAAGCGTTCAAAAAGGATCCGGCTGATCAATGCCGACTTGACTTAAATCTATCAACAAACATTCTCCAATAATCGGCACAAAGTTAATAGGTTGCATTTTTCATTTCCATGTAGCTCGGTTTCGAGCAGAGAGAATCAAAATGCTCCAAATAACCAGAGTAATGCATGCATTTGGGAAGGTTTGATTATGGGACGCTATAGACAAGTTGAAGATATTGTCAAGCTGATGAATAATCAGGAGATGATTAGGAACACAAGTATTATAGCCCATGTGGATCATGGGAAAACCACGCTTTCAGACAGCCTTTTGGCTGCTTCAGGCATCATCAGCGAGAAGACTGCCGGGCAGAAGCTCTTTCTCGATTCTTGGGAGCTTGAGCAGAAGAGGCAGATGACCGTTTTTGCCTCGAACATCAGTCTAGCTCACACGTACAAGGACAAGGATTACCTTATCAACCTCATCGACACACCGGGGCACATTGACTTCAGTGGAGCAGTAACAAGAAGCCTGCGCGCTGTAGACGGTGCGCTCGTAGTGGTTGATGCCGTAGAGGGTCCAATGACTCAGACAGAAACGGTTTTGATGCAAGCTCTGCGTGAAAGGGTCAAGCCGATTCTGTTCATAAACAAGGTTGACCGACTAATTAAGGAAATTAAGCTGACTCCCGAAGAGATACAACGCAAGTTTGCTAAAATCATCATGAAAGTGAACAATCTCATCGAGAAGTATGCGCCTGCCGAACACAAGAAGGATTGGCAGGTTAAGGTCGAGGATGGAAGCGTTGCTTTCGGTTCGGCTCTCCACAAGTGGGGATTGAACCTGCCGCACATGAAAGCAAGGGACGTAACCTTCAAGGAGATTATCGACGCTTACACGGGAGAATATGAGGAAGTTGGACGAAAAATTGATGCGCTGAGCAAGAAAGCACCACTGTACGAGCCGATCTTGGACATGTTCTGTGAGCACTTGCCCAATCCGTTGCAGGCACAATCCTTCAGACAGATCCAGATATGGCCTGGAGACCCGAACAGCACGGTTGGCAAGGCAATGGCGAAAGTCGATCCGAATGGACCGTTGCTCATGTGCATATCCACGATTGAAGTTGACCCTCACAGCGGTGTCATTGCCATCGGTCGTGTCTTCAGTGGCACTGTTGAGAAGGGAAAGGCTGTCCAACTGATAACCGCTCGGACTAAGGGAGTGGTGCAGCAAGTTTACATGAGCATGGCTGCTGACAGAGAAATCATAGACAAGGTTCCGGCGGGCAACATTGCAGCAATCTCTGGTCTGCCAGCAATGCACGTTGGCGAAACCGTTGCAGAACCAGATGTAGAGACACATGCATTTGAGGGTTTGAAGTATGTTACAGATCCAGTGGTCACGGTTGCAGTTGAGCCTGCAGACGTTAAGGATTTGCCGCTTTTTGACAAGGTTGTACACAAGCTTACGACTGAAGACCCGAACCTGCACTTCTTAATCAACAAGGAAAGCGGTGAATACCTGCTGAGCGGCATGGGTGAGCTGCACCTTGAAATCACGGCTTACAGAATGCAGGAAGCAGGCCTGAAAGTGAAGATCAGCGAGCCCATCGTGATTTACCGCGAAACTATCAGCCATGATTACAAGGGACCATCGATAATGGGCAAAAGCCCCAATAAACACAACAAGCTCTGGATAACGATTGAAAAGCTGCCAGACGACGTAATCGAAGCAATCAAGACAGATAAGATCAGCGAGATGCAGACGCGTGATGAGCGGCAGAAGATTCTCAAGAACTTTGGTTGGTCAACGGACGACGCACGCGGCGTTGTGGCGATTGAAGGCAACAACATACTTGTGAACAGGATAAAGGGCAGACAGTATGTAGATGAGATAATGGATCATATAAAGTCTGGTTTCCGCGAAGCCGTGTTCACTTCGGTCTTGGCGAAAGAACCAACGTACGGGTTGAAGGTGAACTTGGAAGATGTCACAGTTCATGAAGACCCAGTTCACCGCGGACCAGCACAGATACTGCCAATGACTTGGAGACCCATATGGTGCGCCTTCCTGCTGAGTGATCCGAAACTTCTAGAGCCTCTCATTAGCTTCGAATGCAAAGTTCCAAACGAATTCGTCAGCAACGTCATCGCCATAGTGCATAAAAGACGCGGAAAGATTTTGGACATGGTCAATGAAGAAGACATGATAATCGTCAAGGCAGAAATGCCAGTATCCGAATCCTTCGGACTTGCAGAAGAACTGCGGTCATCGACACAGGGCAGAGCCTTCTGGGCTACACAGTTCAGCCGATGGGCACCTGTACCAGAACAGATGCAAATAGAAATAATCACGAAGATACGCGAACGCAGAGGCTTACCACCGACATCGCCAAAGGCAGAAGAGTTCTTCGAAGAAGCATAGGCTTCAACACTTCGCATATCCTCTATTTCTCTCATTTTGTGGGTACATAGTTTTTAAAAGTAGATGGCATCAGAGTGGTTGCTTATCTGTTCAGTCAGGTGTCAAACTGTGCTAGATTCACAAGTGATCATCTACATGGCAAGCCTCACGGTCTCGCTAATCGCTGGCATACTGTCAGGCTACTTATTGCGAAACAAGAAGCCTGCCAATCTCGATAAAATCACTCTAGGAGTCATAGTTGTATTGATTTTTTCGCTCGGTTTCAGCATAGGCTCTAACAGTGAGCTTTTAGGTTCGTTGCCTCGGGTCGGATTGAATGCAGTCGTGATCGTGTTGCTCGCTATAGGATTCAGTGTAGCTCTTGTGAAAGCAGCCGGAAAAGTGGCGAGCTTGAAATGATAAAGTACGTTTTGGCTTCGCTTGTATTCGGGGTTGCCGTGGGCTATTTGAATAGCAACTGGGGAAATGTTGCCGCTGGTGTTTGGGTGTCGGATTATGTTTTCAATGGTTCACTATTGTTGCTGTTGTTTGTGATGGGCTTGGTTTTTGGGTTGGACAAGGACTCGATGGCCAAAATTCGCCAAGTTGGGTTCAAGATTTTGATTGTTCCTTTTGCGGTTGCTTGTGGAAGCATTCTGGGCGGAGTCGTCGGTGGGCTTATTCTCGGGATAGATGTGGTTGCTGCAGCGGCTGTGAGCGCTGGGTACGGCTGGTACACGTTAGCTGGGCCTCTGGTTCGTCAGTTGTTTGGACCAGAATGGGGTACGCTGGGGTTTGTCGTGAATTTTCTGAGGGAGTTGCTGACGGTGATCTCCATCTCCTTGCTTGTCAAGATTGACAAGCATGCGCCGATTGCCTCGGGCGGAGCCACAACCATGGACACAACACTACCAATAATCGTGCAATACTGCGGTTCAGACGCGTTGATAACGGCGTTTTCAAGCGGCTTCACACTAAGCCTTATCGCACCATTCACAATAATAGCAATAGCATCACTAAGATGAGAATGAGGCGGTGGAGATCAGGATGCTCTTTGGCATAATCGCTGACACGTACAACTGCACTGTTGTTTCCTTCTAAGAAGATAACTACGGCAATGCCTCAGCCTTCACTTAGCGCCCAATAGAACACGCTACGCTGCATGCACAGCTATCCAGTACGGCTACAAGACCTTCCTCAAGAGATTCTTGCATTTTAACGTCAGGTTCAATGTACGTACAGGGAGTTGAAACTTGCCTTCACATCTAGAGGTGCAAAGCTTATCTGGGCGGAGCAAAGGTTTAACGCAAGTTTGTATTAGTATGCTTCTGGTGTTAGATATGAGGGATAACGTTCTCTGTTCGTGAACACGAAATCTTTAATACCCCTCGAACCAATCAGAAAGGTTCTATGAAGTTTTCGAAACAAATCGAAGAAAAGTGGCAGAAAAACTGGGAAACCGCCAAAGCTTTTGAAGCCGACCCAGACACGACCCGACCCAAGTTCTTCGTCACCTTCCCATACGCCTACATGAACGGCCCACTCCATGCAGGCCACGCCTTCACAGCCTCACGCGTAGACGCATACGCGCGCTTCAAACGCATGCAAGGCTACAACGTGCTCTTCCCTTGGGCATGGCACTGGACCGGACAGCCGCTCGTAGGCGCAAGCGAACGCATCGCAAAAGGCGACAAAGACTTCATACGGGGTCTAAGAGAAATCGACGGCGTTCCAGAAGACGAACTCAAGAAATTCGTCGACCCGCTGTACATGGCAAACTACTACACTAACGAGGGCAGAATAGCTGCCCGGCGAATGGGCTTCTCCGTTGACTGGCGAAGAGAATTCAACACCATAATGCCTACCTATCAGAAATTCATCGAATGGCAATACGCAAACCTACGAGCCATGGGCTACGTCACAAAAGGCACACACCCCGTAGTCTGGTGCACCAAATGCAAAAGCCCGACAGGAGACCACGACCGACAAGTAGGCGAAGGCGTAACACCCGAAGAATACACACTGATAAAGTTCAAACTCGACAAAGAAACCTTCCTACCCACAGCCACATTTCGACCTGAAACAATCTACGGTGTCACAAACATCTGGCTAAACCCAGACGCAACCTACGTCGAAGCCACAGTTGACAAAGAAAAATGGATAATAAGCGAACAAGCCGCCCAAAAACTAACAGAACAAGGAAGAACAGTCAAAACCCACCGCCCAATCAAGGGCAGACAACTGATAGGAAAAACCTTCGAAAACCCAGAAACAAAAGCCAAACTGCCGATCCTGCCTGGATGGTTCGTCGACCCAGCCCAAGCCACGGGCGTAGTCTACAGCGTTCCAGCCCACGCACCATACGACTGGCTGGCGCTGAAAGACCTGCAACAGAAACCAGAACGCCTAGAAGAGTTCACCATAGACCCTGAAACCGTGAAAGCAATAAAACCGATCTCGCTGATAAAAGTCGAAGGCTATGGCGAATATCCTGCTGTCGAGATTGTTGAGCAACTGGGTGTAAAAGACCAGAACGATCCGAAGGCTGACGATGCTACCAATCAACTGTACAAGAAAGAATTTCACAGCGGAGTGCTAAAAGAGAATTGCAGACAATATTCTGGAAAGACGGTTCGAAGCGTCAAAGACGAACTGATACGGGACTTCAAGAACCGCGGACTCGCAGACAGCATGTACGACCTACCACAACAAGTCATCTGCAGATGCATGACGCCATGCGTGGTCAAAGTCCTGCAAGATCAATGGTTCCTGAACTATTCAGATCTAGAATGGAAAGAGAAGGCAAAACAAGCCCTGAGCAAAATGAAAATCTATCCTGACACAGCGACTCAATGGTTCCTGACCGTGATTGATTGGCTAAAAGAGTGGGCATGCGCAAGAACAACAGGCTTCGGCACACCATTACCTTGGGGCAAAGGCTGGATCATCGAAACCCTGAGCGACTCAACGATCTACATGGCATTCTACACAATAAACAAGCACATAAAACAGCACAACATAGAACCAGAAGCTCTAACAAAAGAAGTCTTCGACTACATCTTCAGCGGAAAAGGAAACGCAAAACAACTAGCCACCACGACAGGAATAAACGTCAAAGCATTGGAAGAAATGCGGAAAGAATTCCAATACTGGTACCCGGTAGACCTCAGAGTCTCAGCCAAAGAACTCGTTCCCAACCACTTAACCTTCTTCATATTCCACCACACTGCACTGTTTTCACCCCAACACTGGCCCAAAGCCATCGGCGTAAACGGCATGCTCATGATCGAAGGTAAACAAATGCACAAATCAAAAGGCAACTTCGTCACCATGAAAAACGCCATCGAACAATACGGCGCAGATGCAACTAGATGCGCCCTGCTGATGGGAGCTGAAGGCATGGACGACCCAGACTGGAGAAGCGAAAACGCCAAAGACATCCAAGCCAAACTCGAATCCTTCTACACTTTCGCGAAGGATATCATTGAAAACGCCAAAACCAAAGAAAACGGACACTTGGAAAAATGGTTAATGAGCACGTTACAGGGTCGAATCGCAGAAGTAACTGAAAACCTAGAACAGATGAAAACAAGAACCGCCCTCGAAATAGCCCTATTCGAAATCTGGAACGACTTTCGCTGGTATCTTCGCAGAAAAGGCAAAACTGACACAAAAACCTTGCTTGAGGCATTGAAAACATGGTTGAAGCTGCTTGCACCGTTCGCACCGCACATTTGCGAGGATCTATGGAACCAGATGAGCGAGAAAGATTTCATTTCACTAGCTGAGTGGCCACGAGCGAACGCAAAACAGAAAGACATTATCGTAGAAGAGCAAGAAAACCTACTGAAAGAAACAATTGACGACACTCTGAATGTTCTGAAAGCAACAAAGATCGTACCAAAGAAAATATGCTACTACACAGCCAACCCGTGGAAATGGCAAGTTTACCTCAAAGCACTGCAGAAATCAATGCATGGAGAAATCAAGATAAACGAACTCATGAAAGAACTGGCCACGGACAAAAACCTGAAGAAACATCTCGGAGAAATCGCAAAATTCGCTTCAAAAACAATCAAAGGTATGAGCGAGATTCCACCAGAAAGAAGACAAGACCTCCTGAAAATCGGAATGCTCGAAGAAAAAGCAATAATCGCGGACGCAAAAATCTTTCTGAGCGAGAGGTTCAAGACAGAAATCATGGTTTACAGTGAGGATTATGAGCAACGCTATGATCCCAGACAGAGAGCTACAATGGCGATGCCTTGCCGACCAGCAATCTACATTGAATAAAAAAAGGGTTATAGAAGTCTAGACATTGAATTCAGCGTACGATTGTTAACCTTCACATGATAGTTTCTTCGCCCACTACTAGTCGTGGTCACGAAGAAATCCTTTTCTTTATCGAGCTTGGCTCCATACAACATTGCCAGAACCGTTCGACAAACATTCACGGTTGTCAACTTCTCATCATTAATCCTCTTCTCAATCATTTCCTGCAAAATCCTCGGATTAATCGTATAAACAGTTCCAGAACTTCCGCCCGTGTTGTTATAGTGCATCTCCATATCTTTCATAAGAAACTTCACAATGTCATAATAAGGCGACTTGCGATTCTTTATGAGGTATATGTAGTTTACAAGAGGAACTGGAATTTCAGACATTTTCCTCCCCCAATATATAACAAACGGCAGAGGTTTAAAAAGATTAAGGCAAGAGTTTCTAAGAAACCATGATCTCAACCTTATTACAAGAAATCGACGACAGATAAAACTATATTCAACATGTTACATCACTTTTTCCGGGGTCCGTAGCGCAGCATGGATAGACTATTCCCAGAAGGCGCGGCGGCCTTCTAAGACTCGCATCGAATAGAGCCGCAGGTCCTGGGTTCAAATCCCAGCGGACCCGCCATCACCAAAACGCAAACTCGCACCGTACGAGTTCGAACTTTGCCCGATTTACGAACGGAAATTTTAAATTGCTAAGTCAATAATAACTGCTAAATGCTTCAGTATTTGATTTATCGATGTATAAGGAATCGCTATGAGCACACACGCAGAAGATCTGAAACTCAGACTAATGACGATTGAACTGCTCAGAACTGCAAAGTATAAACGGAATATTACTTACCGCGAGCTAGCCACAAAGACTGGTCTACCGGTCACAGTTCTGAGCAGGTATGCAAAAGGTCATGTTCTACCCAATACGGCAAGAGCTAAACAACTGTGGAGAGTGCTCACAAAGCTGGTCGGCCTAGAACCAGAACTTCGAAGCAGAATAAAGTTTGATGAAGACGGATATTTTGACAATACTGAAATAATAGGCGACTTCAACATTCTTCAACAGGCAGCCAACCACGCGCTTGCGAGCTTTGCAGGAAAACGTGTCACAAAGGTTTTGACAGCGGCTGTTGACGGTATTCCTCTGGCAACTATGGTGGCAAATTCTCTCGGAGTAAACCTCGTTGTAGCAAAAAGAAACAAAGAAGTTGGTGTCAAGATCTTCCTCGAGGAAACATACGTGCTGGGCAGAGATTCTGGCGTGACAATGACCCTGTACATTCCAAAAGAAGTAATCAAAAAACGCGACAGCATCCTAATAGTGGACGACATGATCAAGACCGGAGACACACAAGCTGCTCTGGTTAACTTGGTTCGAAAAGCGAAAGCTGAAATCTCGGGGATTTTCTCGCTCGTAGCAGTTGGTGAGGACTGGAAGAGAAAATTGAAGCCCTCCAATGATTGTCCGATAGAAGTCATTACCTACGTCAAGGCACCTTATGACCCAAGTACACATTACTAACTGGACAAGACAGCAGTTTTCCGTTTTCTCCGCAAGTCTTTCCCGAACCTAACCAAGGCTGCCTCAAACTCAACAAAGGATTTTCCAGCGATCTTGTTCTTTGACCAAAAATTCTTCAACTGTTCCAAAGTGTTGCGAGCAGTTGCTTTCTCATCTACTATTCTAAGGTTCTTAGCCGCAAGGATAACCCAATCTGTAGGATTCGGATCGGCTTTCTTCCAAACGTATCGCAACTCTAAGAAAAATCCCCACGGTCACTTCGCCCACGCCTTTCCCCAAATCTTTCAGTCTTTTTTCCAGATCATGAGCATCGGAAGCTTCACTGTGAAGAGCGGTAAGGCTTCCGTCATATTTCTTCATCAGATTTTTCATGATTTCCAAAAGCTTATCTGCAGTTTTGAAGTCATAACGCGTATAACCGCCTTCGTCCAGAATCTTGACGAGGCCGTCCCATCCTGTTTCGAGGATTCGTTTCGATGTCAGGACAGAATGTTTTCGAAAGCAACTAAACGTTTTGATAACTGAAGTCTCCCTGATGGGGGCACCAAACAATACGGACGCTAAAAACCATTTGAAAACCTCTTCATCTTCTCCTTTCGACAGATCTATACCCAGAATTTCAGAGTACTTTTGTCCAAGATCTTCTACTAGGGCTTTCAGCCTTTCATGTTTCATGCTGCTTTTCAACTTTCAGCATGTTTTTTATACGTTCACTGCATAAAACGGTTTACGAGGCAGGAGCATTGCGGACAATAGAATGGCAGGATGGCACAGTTGTGACAGTAGATCAAACAAAGCTTCCAAATGAAACAGTATTTCTGAAGATGAAAACGTGCAAAGATGTGGCTGAAGCAATAAAAACCATGAAAATAAGAGGAGCACCCCTTCTTGGAGTGGCAGCAGGCTATGCGTTGGCTCTAGTAGCCTACAATTCCAAGACAAAACAAACCGAAGAACTGATCAACGATCTGAAAAGCGGAGCGGAAATCATAAGAGCAACACGTCCAACAGCCGTCAACCTATTCTGGGCAATAGACCGCATCATGAACAAAACAAAAAATTTTTCAGGAAATGCTGGAGACTTGGCAGTTTTTGTCATTGAAGAGGCACAGAGAATAGCCGATGAAGATGCAACTGCGAATCATCTGATTGGCAAACATGGGGCTGAGCTTATCTCTGGTGGAGACGTTGTTTTGACGCATTGTAACGCTGGAGCCTTGGCTACAGTTGAGTATGGTACGGCTTTAGGAGTAGTTAGAGCTGCTCGGGAACAAGGAAAGGAGATCAGGGTTATTGCGACTGAGACTCGTCCGAAACTGCAGGGGGCAAGGCTGACAACTTATGAGCTCAAACGGGACGGTATCCCTGTCACTTTGATAACGGACAACATGGTTGGATATGTTATGTACAGGAAAATGGTGGACAAGGTCATAGTTGGAGCTGACAGAATAGTGCAGGACGCTGTTATCAATAAGATTGGCACATTTACTATCGCAGTCTTGGCCAAGGAGCACAATGTACCCTTCTACGTTGCTGCTCCAAAATCCACCTTCGACCTGACAGATAAATCGTCAGACGTTGTCATTGAGGAGAGAAAGCCCGAAGAGGTCACTCATATTGGTTCGCAGAGGATCGCACCTGTAGGCGTGGACGCCCTGAACCCAGCTTTCGATATTACGCCACTTGACTACGTTACCGCAATCATTTGTGAAAGTGGCATTTTATATAAGGAAGACTTCCGTAAGTTTAAAGCCAAACACAATAAATGAACAAGACAACTTCATATTGGTTGATGGTCAAAATGAGTACGAACAAAGAAAATGCGCCAGAGAGCTCTGAGCTTAGTATTAGGGGCTTGCTTGAAGAAAAAGGCGTCAAGATCTCCAAGAGACAACATGTAGATGAGCTTTCTTCGCGAGGGTACGGTGTTTCCGAGGATGATACGCTCTTGCTCACGTTCTGCGAAGCCCTCTATCTTGTAGACAAAGGTATGCTTGAAGTTGAAGACAAGAAACGTGGCAAAACGAATTTCCAAAAGCTTCTCCAGTGCTATGAAGGCATTGACGGGAATGCTTGGGCAAGATACTTGGCTTATCGCGACTTAAGAAGCCGTGGGTACGTTGTTCGAGAAGGTTTCGGCTTAGGTGTTGATTTCCGGGTCTACGAAAGAGGAGAATACAGCAAGGATACGGCCAAATACCTGATCTTAAGCATTCAAGAGGGGAAACCGATCTCACTTGAAGACTTGAACAACGCTTTGCAACAGTGTCAAAGTCTCAAGAAGGAATTGATCCTAGCTGTCATGAACCGAAGGGGAGAAGTAGTTTACTATGCGGTTTCACAATTAAATCTGGCATGAGAGAGTATGAGAATGTCAGAATTCAAAACCGTTCGTGGAATGAGAGATCTTCTATCTGAAGACGCCCAAATGCTGAGATACGTCGAAGGCAAGGCCCGAAAAGTGGCGAACATCTATGGTTTTGCAGAGGTAATAACACCAGTTGTCGAGTCATACGAGCTTTTATCCGCTAAAGCAGGCGAGGAAGTTCGGTCGCGGATGTTTACCTTCAAAGATCTTGGCGACCGCGATGTTGCCTTGCGTCCAGAGTTCACCGCTTCAGTGGCTAGACTTGTTGCCACGACATTGAGGAACGAGCCAAGACCTTTCAGGCTGTTCTGTGTAGGTAGCATCTATCGTTATGATGAACCCCAGCGAGGACGTTACAGAGAGTTTTGGCAGTCAAACTATGAGCTGATGGGTTCAAACAAGCCTGAAGCGGATGCGGAGGTTCTGCTGTTGACCGACAGTTTGATGGGAAAAACAGGATTAAAAGACTATGCATTCAAGGTTGGGCACGTTGGTGTCTTAAAAGGGATTTTCAGTCAGGAAAAGCTAGAGGACAAAGTGCAAAATCAGGTTATGCAGTTGATGGATAAGAAAGAATATGATGATGCACTTAAGGTGATCGAAGATGCAGGTATGTCAAACAAATGTGTAGAAATCATTCGGGAACTCGTAGAATTGAAAGATACTGACATTTTTGATGCCGTGGAGAAAATTAAAAAAATTGTCAAAGACTATGGAAAAGCCGTTGATGCGGCGAATAATTTGCTCGAGATTTTGACGTTTATCTCGCAAAGCGGCTGCAAGATTAACATCACAGTGGATGCTGGCTTTGCTAGAGGTCTTGAATACTACACAGGTTTGATTTTCGAGGTCTACGTGCCTAATTTGGACATAGCGCTAGGTGGAGGCGGACGTTATGATAAGCTTATTGAACTATTCGGCGGTGATCCAACGCCCGCGGTCGGTGTTGCCCACGGACTGGACAGGATAATACTGGCGTTACATGAGCAGAGGTTCTCATCGAAAATAGAGGAACAAAAAAGGATAATGATCATTCCTATTCAAGAAACAATGAAAGGCGAAGCATTGAAGATCTCACAGATGCTTAGAGACGCAGACTTTACGGTTGAAGTGGAGGTGATGGGAAGAAAGATGGCTAAAGCGTTGGAAGATGCAGACAGAAGAAAAATGGACTATGTAGTAATTATTGGAGAGCGGGAACTGAAGGAAGGAGCAGTTGTTGTTCGAGACCTGAAGAAAAGGGAGCAGAAAACGATCAAAATCAAGGATACCCTTGAGATCATAAGAGGGCAGAACGTATCGTAGACTGGCTTTTTTTGGAAAACAGCGGCTCAAGATTGTGACCTGTTAAGCATGGAGTATGATAATATCTCCGCATCAAATGCGGCAAATTGTGATAATGATATTCTTCTTGCTCAGATCAGCCTGAAGCAGAGCCAATGAGAAAAGAATGTGATTGCACCAAAGAGTAATGGACTTTAGTGGGTTGGTGAGGAGCATTTCCGTAAATCATATCTGATAGACGATGGTTATATTCTATTTAGGGAGAAAGGATTGTTAAGTCGAGAGCGACCAAGAATTTAACTGCGCTTGTGGCATTCTTGCTTGTTTCGGCAATCTTTACAGTTTTTCCGGTTTTCGCTTTGAAGTATACGTACCGAAATCTCAGCGCAAATATGGTTGTTACGTAATGCAAATCTTGCACGGTGATCGTTTCATAGGGCGCATAGACCCCGTGATGAATAGAAAAACAGGGCAATTGATGATAAACGCTGTTCATGCAGAACCGAGTGTTCCAAAATCCGACAAGACCGCTCAAGCAATTGCGCACACGATTGAAGAACTGGGCATGTTCGTCGGGGCCAATGAAATCTGCTACAGCCCGCAAGTACCTGTGTTTTGGAAGAGAATTCTGGATTAAACATTGGGCAAGTCTTCCTAAAGCATAAGCAACTTGCTACGCCTAGCTTCATCTAGGACTACTCTAAGGGTGGGAGAGGAGGTTTTGACCCAAGATCGAGTGGAGATGTCTTCTGAACAACGAAATCGGATTGCGAGTTCTCTTCAGCTTTATCCAAGGGTCAATGATTCGGAATGGCTTTAAGGGCTGATATAATAGTGTTCTAGCTAGCGCGCTGTCTTGTCCCGAAATTATGCGTTGAAGTAGGTTTGTGAGGCTACTTTGTCGGTTCTTTCAATGTTTTCTGCTGCTTCTTGAAGTAGTCTTTAAGGGGTTTCCAGTAGAATTCATTCCATCCTTCTTTCAGGTCTTCAGCTTGTTCTGCTGGAACGTCTGAGTGAATCATCGAGATCTCTGTGCCGCCCTTTACTTTTCTGAAGGTCAGTTCCAGATGCGAGGAAGGGTAACCTTTAGGCCATTCCGTTGTAACCCACTCTTGAACTATCCTTTTTCCGTCTTCCAACTTCAGGTTCTTTCCAGAGATGTATCCGTCCCACGCTGTAAACTCTCCTCCAATCCTTGCGTCACAGATTGCCTTGCTACCAGTAAACGCGGAATGCTTTTTCGCGTCGACAAAAGTCTCATACACCTCGATCGGCGTGGCCGGTACGATCACTTTTTGCCGTATTATCTCTTTCTTCATCATCACGCTCGCCTAACCCCAAAGCCGTTTCACATTTACAGATGAAGGTCAATCGTAATAAATCTTCATGTTTAATTGGCGCGGTCGCAAAAATGCTCTTCTTAATACGATGACGGGATGATGTTCAAGATGCTGCATGACGATATCTGCAAAATCAACCTCTCAGCTCTAAATATGTGTCATCTTACTCGTGTTGCAACTTTATAGGTTGGCGTGGATTCCCCAGCCTGTCATGCGGGACGATGTGCTTGTCAACCTGAAGTGTGGGCGGACTTGCTACCACTGGACGCTTCTGCATATACTTGTGTCCACATTCGCACTCGAACCCCACTATCCTGCCCTGGTGCTTGATCTCCCGCCATCTCCTAGCGGCGCATTTCTTGTTCTGTCTGTGGATTTTCCACAGTAGTTTCGCTTCATTTGAGGATATGGGAGCGTTGTACTTTGCTGACGTGCAGTACCATGTTACGTAGATTACGAAAGTCGTCCATAATCCCAGCGCGAGTATTTCCCACATGTTTTTCACCATTTGTATTTGTGTTCTACGCCTGTGCTGTATGTCGCTTTTCAGACATATCAGCAATAGAAATATTGTATATTACGATATAAGTATTACCTCGTATTCCGAATATGCAATAAAAGAGACCTAAAATTGCTGGAGAAAGTCTTTCTTCTCCATAATGTAGCCACAGTAATGACACTTCAACAACAATGGCTCCTCGCAATCAACGTAGAACTTGGCCTGTACAGGCTCGTTACTGTTGCTGATGCAAGCCGGATTAGCACATTTAATAATGCTCTCAATTACCTTGGGCAATTTGACCTCCTGCTTCTTGGTAACCTTGTAATCACGAATAATGTTGATCGTTGCGTGAGGAGCCAACAATGCGATCTTGTGAACTTCTTGAGGGTTCAGCTCCCTCCCCTCAATCTTAACAATGTCCTTCATCTTGAAACGCTTGCTTGGCACATTCATCGCAATCGTGATAGTCCCATTTTCCCGCCCTGTAATCCCCAGAATCTTAACCACATCCAAAGCATGACCGCCAGTAATGTGATCAATAACTGTACCATCCTTGATCTTGGAAACATACAACTCCGTTTCACTCATGGAATATCCCTCTCAAGAGGCTATATTTCGAACACAGATAAAAGATTTTCAACGCTTTTTGAACAGCATTAAAAAGTTATTTAGTAGTTGCGTAGAGGTGTGTTGGGTGTATACATGGGGTTTGAAGGCAGAGACATAATATCAATCAAAGACTTCTCCAAGGAGGAGATCAGTCACATTTTCAAAACAGCCAAATCCATGGAACCCATAGCCGCAAAAGGCTCAGAAATGCTCAGAGGAAAAATCCTCGCAACCCTATTCTTTGAAGCAAGCACACGCACTCGACTAAGTTTCGAAGCAGCCATGCTCAAGCTAGGCGGTTCCACGATAGGCTTCGCAGAAGCAGAAATCGCCTCAGTCAAAAAAGGCGAAAACCTCGCAGACACAGTGCGAACAGTGGAAAACTACGCTGATGTAATCGCCCTGAGACATCCACTCGAAGGTGCAGCCAGACTTGCTGCAGAATTCGCAAGAGTACCCATAATCAACGGCGGCAGCGGAGCAGAAGAACATCCAACACAAGCCCTGCTGGACTTGTATACGATAAATAAAGAGAAGGGAAAAATTGACGGGTTAAAAATAGCGTTTGCTGGAGACCTGCGATACGGAAGAACTGTTCATTCTCTGGCATACGCGCTCTCTTTGTATAATATCGAATTGTACCTTGTCTCGCCCGAATCTTTGAAAATGCGACGAGAAGTTCTCCAAACCATAAAAGAAAGAATACAAGTCATAGAAAGAACAAACCTTGAAAAGATAATACCGCTTGTAGACGTTCTATACGTCACTAGGATACAGAAGGAGCGTTTTCCAGACCCCGCTGAATACGCCAAGGTCAAGGGTTCATACAGGATAGACTTACAGGCTTTGAGCGAAGCCAAGAAGGATTTGACAATTCTTCATCCGCTCCCACGAGTTGATGAAATAGCTGCTGAAGTCGATAACACGCCGTATGCACGCTATTTCCAGCAGGTTTGGAACGGCATAGTTGTTAGAATGGCTCTCTTGGCCTTGTTATTGGGCGCAGTGAAGTAGAACGATGATCTTTTTGAATGAGATCATGATGATCCATAACGATTATAGACTAATAACGCGCTTATGGCACCGCAAGAAGGACACTTGTGCGATAAACCGAGCCAGCTCTTCTTGCAGTTGATACAGTACGTCAGCTCGCGATCGTACGTGAAAAGCCCTAGGTTGCAGTTTTCAACGACTTGCTTGGTTAAGGACACAAGTTCTTCCGGTTTGCGTTCAATTTTTCCAAGGTCGATTGCGGTTAAGCTTCCTCCAGCACATAATGTCTGCAGTTTCTTCGCAATCGTCAAAGATTCTGAAGAAAATTGGCCGTCTTGAAGAACCAATTTGCTGATGGTAGAGTAGAAAGGCTTTTCTCTCGTTCCAGAAAACCTGACTTTTCCAAGACCGTACCTGTCAATGTCCAATCTAGCTAACCTTTCCGAAGATTCAGAATCAGGCAATACTGCAGGCAACAAGCGTTTTCCACGTCTCTTGCCAGCTTTGTGAATAAAACCCGAAATACACTGAGCCATATCTTCCACGAACTTCAAAGCTTTCTCTTCTTGATAGCCGCTCTTTCCATAGAATGTCTCTACGGTTTCCTTCAGTCCAACCAAGTTCATCACACATGAGGAAGCTTCAAGTCGAAAATACTGATCACCATTAACGTCCTGCATAAGAAAAGAAAGGAGATCCTTGCCATTCTGTTTGAGAGCGCCATATTTGATTTCCAAGGCACGAGCAGCCATCTCAAGCCTTTCTCTCAAAAGTTCAAAGAATTTGGCTTTGTCCTTTTCACACTCATAAGTGATTCTGGGCAGATTGACCGCTACAATCCCCAGGCATCCTGTGCGTAACGTATCGGTTTCCCAGTCTCCATTCAGGTCTGCCTCAAGCCTACAGCCTGAGCCAGAAAAGACTGATTGCATTCGGTTTTTCTCCAGAAGGCAAGCAAAATACACCATTCCCTTTTCTGAGGCTAGATTGTGTGCTTTCTGGAGCAGCGCTTTTGCTCTTTCATTGATCAACGTTTCTGGGCGGATCTTTGCTATGATCTTCGGACAGAACAATGGTTTAGATGCGCTTTCTTCGGCGAGTATGTCAAGCACAAGGGAAGCCAACAGTTGGGCCTCTTCGATGAAGTCACCATATTTGCCGATTGTCTTTCCAGAAGGCCCAACTGCAGGTCTGTCACCTACGAAGTCAGGGATTGTGAGTTCTAATCCTATGGAAGCGTCTATGTGTTGGTTTACGTTAAGAATGAAGGAACGCAAAAACTCTTTGATCCTTTCAGGTTCTCCTTTTTTTATGAATGGGGCGAGAAAAACGTTGAAGTAGTCGAGTGTTTGTGTTCCACTTACTTCTTTGACTGAGCGCAGAAGAACATTGAAGGTTATAGACAGCGCGGTTTCCAAGTCATGTGGTGGCAAGTGAGAGGACAAGAAGCTGTTTATCTTCTCCAAGTTTAGACCGTTCTGGTAGAAGAATCTCATATCATGCGCTACTTCGCTGGGTTTCAATATCCATGAGCCAAGATCGTTGATGTGTAGCGAGCCTGAGAGGTGTGCATCGGCGATGTCTCTTGGAAAAACTTTAAGAAGCATGTACTCCGTGAGAACTGCTTCTCCTGCTGTTTCATGTATGGATGCCGAACCTTGAGAAGCCCTGTTCTTGCCCTCAACCAGAAGAGTCACTTCATGAACTGGAAGCCCCAAACGGGTCAACTTATGACGATATTCCTCTAATCCTTTCTCAATCAATATCGCGTTCACAATTTCTCTCACAAGCGGAGCGGTAAGGTACTTTGTCCTAGACTTGAGTATCCTTTTTTCAGCTTCTTTGGCTACATTTTGAGCCAGTTCGGCTGGCATTTTCGCCTCTCTTATGAGAGAGCTTGCGATCTTGTTTGCGTCAAACTCCTCTAATGCAAACCGTGAGGCACGAATAAGCATTCCTTTAGGTTTGAGGGCTTTCTTTTCAACCTTATCAGCAACGTCAATGATCATCTTGCCCAATTCGGTCAAGCAGTACTTTCTTGCCTCGACATCTGCCTCGATCAGATCCGCTTTCAGTAGGAATTTCAGGTGATAAGCAAACCTTCCAGCATCCCTGCTCGGGTTCATTTTTAGCGAACTCATCAACTCAGTGTATGAAAGAGGCCCTCTGTCGAAAAGTAGGTTCAAGATTTGCAGTCTGAGAGATGACGAAACGGCTTTGAGCACCTTGATTCCGCGCACGCGTTGCGGAGCAGACAAGCCTTGCAGAGCCTCCTCCAAGTGGTAGAGTACTGTTATCGGGATAAGGGTTTAAAGGTTAAGGAACGCTTATTTTTACGACTTCAGACAGTAAAAGTGTCACGTGGGGCTGTCGGCTAGTTTGGTCTAGGCTTGTAGCCTCGGGCGCTATAGACCCCGGTTCAAATCCGGGCAGCCCCACTTTCCATGTGGGTTCAGAATCACCTGTAGTATTATGAGGTGTCGAGCACGCGCTTCTGAGACTGGGGTTCGTGTGCGCTTGGTTTGACTGAGTTTGAGTTGCCACGTCTAGTGCGTTAGGGTTTCAGGGAAGGAGAGCCCATGCGACTTGCACTGCAATTTCAGGCATGCTGAGAGTCTGGTAGCTTCCGCATTTGGGGCAGGTGATCGAGATGAACCCACAGCGAGAAGTAACGTCGTTGAATTCTTGCTTCGTCGGCAACGGCATGTGGAAAATTTCTCTGCAATTCTTGCATGGAATGCCTATCGTGTTGGTCTGCAACATTGTGTGCGCCACAAGTAGTGCCGTGTGTGTCTTCAAGAGTTGATTTCTCGTGTTGTCGAGTGATTCCACCTTGCTTTCGAGTTCTGTTGCTCGGCCGCTTAACGACTTAATGCGTAGGACGTCTTTCTCAAGATTGTCGGGATCAAAGCCCAACCTCATCAATTCCTTTTTTAGGATAGAAAGTTTCTGGATTTCTTCGATGCTGAAGCCTAGGGCTTCAATGTCTTGGGCGAACTTGGCCAGTTTCTGGAGCTTCCTAGGTCCAAAGTCTTGTAGTTGTTCATGCGTCGTTGAAACTTGCTCAAGCTCATTTGAAATCTCGACGCGCTCTTCATCGAGTTCTCTGTTTGTTTCAGCCTTGTTTTCGGCTTCCTTCTCAAGTTCTCTGTTCTGCTGCTTCAGTTCCGCATTCTCAGCTTTCCTTCTTTCTGTCTCTTCAACTATCCTGTTGAAGCCCTCTATCACTTCTTTGTATGGTTTTCCGTATTTCTGTTCGAGCTGCATGAGCCTGACGGCGTATGTCATCACACTGTCCTGTAGCTTTTTATCGGATAGGCTTCTTTGGGACAGGCTGATGTATTGTTGAAGTTCACTAATGCCAATTCCATAATTGTTGAGGTGTTCTAGAAGTTGGCAGGCTCTGAGAGCGTCGTAGACGGTGAATCCACTTTCTTTGAGCCTGACGTTTAACTTTCTCAGCTGGTCGATGTCTGGAGATAGTTTTCTGACATCATCGATGATCCTGCTTATCGTGGCTAGGCCGATGTCTGACTCTTCCGATATTTGCCGGTAGCTGTCTCCGTTCAACCAGCGTGTGAAGACATCCCTCTTGTTTTCATCTGTTATTTTTCTCAACTTTTCTTACCTTGTTCCAATGTTCAGGTTTTCCTATGTTCCGGGTAAGCGCACGTGAACACCGGGTTTTTCACTAATTCTGCGTGTAAGTTGTAGCCTTTAAAAGGTTGGCGGTTCCGAGTTTCGCGGGTGATGTGGGTTGTTTTTGTTTTGTAGCGGGGTACCATTTTTGTGTGTTCCATCTCGTCTTCGGAACGTTCGAGTTCTTCGATTTCAGATTCAAGCTGTCCCTTCTCCCTCACCAACTCACAAAGCCTGTCAGAATCTATTCTGATTCTTGCGAGCTTCTAACGCGTTTCTGCCACCTGCTTGATACTCTAAGAATAGTGGAGAGAACATGGCATCTGAAGCATTGTGCGGATGTCTGGTCTTGAACCCATTTGGGTATAGGGACGGGCAGCCACACCGTCTTTTTTAGATTCAAGAGACAGCTCAATCTACATATAGAGGAGGGGTAAGTTTGCAGAGGCTAACCTTTTCCGAAAAAAATGACGATCTCGGAAATGAGCCTAGGGTCTTACGCATTCGGCCTTAGGCCTGTATGGCCTCTTTCTTGTGCGTCTTTGCTTGTGGTAATTACATTCGTGGATGCGTATTACTAGGAAGCCGTCGTCGCGGTATTTGCATCCGCATGGTAGTGTGACTGTTTCTGGCGTTGCCCAATCCCCTGCTGCGCCAATATAGAGTAGGGTTGAACCTATTTATATAGAGAGTTAGAAGACGGAGAACAGAGCCTTCCTTTTGAGGTTTCTTTCTATTAGTCTAAGCGTTGTTGCGCCTACCACGAAGTAGATGATGCCCAGCAATATCAGCATTAAGATGTCACTTGTTGCGTTTATGGTTCCGATATTGAGCATGGAGGCGCGTGTTAGTCGAATACCGTATGTTAGAGGTAGAGTTTTTGCGATTGCTTGCGCCCAGAGAGGCATGAATTCTATTGGGCAAACTATGCCACTGAAAACCATGAACAAAACCTGTAGCGTGTTGGCGGTTGTGACACGGTCGCGAAAGGTTAGTGTTATTGCGTTGGTAATTAGGCCTATTCCGAACAATGCAAAATATGTGAGCAGCAAGCCTACGATGAAAAGTGGCACGTTGAACGTGGCTATTTGGAAGCCGAAGACTAGGCCTATCAGAAAGACAGAGATAAAGTCAACTAGAGCGTTGATTGCTGCAGCCGTCATGATTCCGGCCATGTATGCTAGACGACTCATGGGCGTCATGAACGTTGCTTCGATTGTGCCCGTGGCTCGTTCCCAGAACATAACCCTACCGACTACGAAGGCTGCAGCAAAGGTGAACACGTAGAAGGCGTTGCCGATCGTGATAAAGGACAGGTAGCCTGAACTGCCGATGGCTGGTCCAAATTCTGTCGAGATTCTGCCGCCGTAGACGTAGTTGAACAGCACCCATGCAGAACCCAAAGTCATCAAAGGCGTGGCGAACCTCAAAGCAAAACCCGTCCAGCTGAAGAAGCGCCAAGTCATTATGACGTTGTATTTGGTGGTGGAGGCGATCACCCTGAGAGTGTGGCTGGTCATGGTTTGCTCATCTCAGAACATGGTGAGCGTAGCTTTCGCTTTGGCGTGCCGCTCAGCAAAGTTTACCATCAGCTTTGCTAGGATGGAGAAGGATACGGCCATGATGGCGAGGGCAACTAATGGGACTGCGACTTCAGTTAGTGTAGCTCCTCCCAGCAGAGTGAGTCTAACAGCGATCAGCCCAAAAGTCAAAGGCAACAGATAACTTAGAGGAAGCAGAATCGTTGGCATCGATTGTAGCGGGAACACTTGACCTGAGAGGAACATTATAGGCTCCTGAAACCATGCCACAATCATGCTTCCCCTTCTGGAGTAGATGAAAAACGCCTCCAAGCACATTCCGAGAGCTATGATCGCAAGATATGACAATAGGAATGACAGGGAGAGCGCTAGGAAGTCAGTTATGAAGACGTTGATTCGTATGAAGGCAACCCACGACAGAACCAAAGCCACCAGCATCCACATGTAGTTCAGAGCGTTTGCCAAAGCTCCCCCCAAAAGTATCGCAATGCGATTGGCTGGCGACAACAGGACAGTTTCTAAGGTTCCTTGCCATCTTTCCACGTCGAAAGCAGCACCTGCAAGCAACATCATAGTGAAGAACGTGTAAAGCAATTGCCCGACTACCGTGAAGCCGATCAAGTCTATTCTACGATTCGTACTAATGAACTGGAGATCAACTGATTTGGCGGCAAAGGGCAAATACAAGAAATACAAGTAGAGTCCGTTTGCAAGCGGCAAAGCCAATGTCCAGAATAGTGTTCGGGAGCTGAAGAAGTAGACTTTGAGGTCTTTTGTTGCTTCGGCTAAGACGACTCGCATGGACATTTATTTCTCTCCAGTGTACAACATGAAGAGATCTTCTAGTGTTGGTCCTCGAAGATTGACTGACACTACTCGGCAGTGTTTGGACGCCATGTGACTTAGCACTTCTGGGACAGCCTTATCGCTGTCCACATTGATTATGAGGCGATCAACTTTTTCGCCTTCAGCTTCCCCTTCATAATCAGTTGTTATCACTTTTTTAACGAGTTGTAGACGTTTTAGACCATCGAGGATCTCGTCAGTCAAGCGGGTCACAAGTATTTCTATTGAGAAGCCTGAGGGTACTTTTCTTTTGAGTTCTTCGGGTTTTCCAACGGCAACGAGTTTGCCCTTGCTCAAGAAGCCCACACGGTCGCACAGTTCCTCAGCTTCATACATGTAATGCGTAGTCAAAAGCACAGTTTTGCCTTGTTCGCGCACGATCTTCTCACGAATAAACTTGCGTAGATCCTTCGCTATGTTTACATCCAACCCCAAGGTCGGCTCATCAAGAAAAAGCACTTCAGGATCATTGATAAGCCCTCTGCAGACTTGTAGACGCTGTTTCATTCCTTTGCTGTATTTCTCAACTTCATCGTCAGCTCTATCGAGAAGCCCCATCAGTTCCAATGACTTGTTCACTCGAAAAGCTACCTCTTTTTTAGGAACATCATAGAGCTCAGCGAAGTACTTCAGGTTCTCCCGTCCTGTGAGCCTGTAATAGAGCATACGCTCGCCGCCGGCCACCATGTTAACGATTTTTCTTACTCGTCCAGCATCCTTCATAACATCATAACCCTTGACAAATGCTTGACCGCCCGTAGGCTCCAGCAGAGTGCACAAAATTTTAACTATCGTGGTCTTCCCAGCACCGTTGGGTCCCAGCAAGCCGAAAAGTTCACCATTCTGGATCTCAAAATCAACTCGGTCAAGTGCCTTAATGACTGTCGTGGATCTCTTTCCGAAAACGTGACTTCGCCTAGTTGAAACGTAGTCGCGGGAGAGCTGACGAGCCTCGACTGCAAAGTCACTGTTGCCCAACAGGTTGTCACTTCATCAAATTCTTGTTCTGGAAGTAATTTAAGCCTTTTCAGAAGGCTCATAGAGCGACAAAATCAACTAATACGTTTGGAATGACTGTGAAAAGGAATTGAACATTCGACAGTTACTCTAAATATTTATTGTGCCTTCATAAATGCTTTAGAGTTCGTTAACCACTCTTTTTGTCCTCAAAAAGAGAATTGGGATGATGAGAAGGCATGAGGTATCGTGGAATCGTGATGGTCATGTTTTTGCCCATTGTCATTTTTCTTTGGATGATTGGATGGAGCCTATTTTGGATAGGTTCTGAGAACGAACAGCTGAGAACTAAAGCCATTGCTGATAATGATGGCTTAAGTTTAATAGGTATACGATATGAAGAAGAATATTCAGAGTCAGCTAACACTTAAAACTTGAAGGATCAAAAAAACAGTGAATAGCAGCGCTATCTGTCGATTTTGAGTTCAAATCAGCCGAATTTAAGAAAGGAAGAATTTGTTTTCTCTATATATTTTCTACAATCAGAAATCGACGGCTTGCGCGCGCTGTAAACCTTATTAAAGTGACTAGTTCCCCTTTGCTATGAAGAGGAGGAAAAGAGATCGTTCGCAGTCGGACATCTTGCCCTTGGATATCTATTGGGCAAGTTCTCAGCGAAACTTCTGAAAACAGAAGTCAGCTTTCCGTTGCTATTCGTGTTATCAATCATTCCAGATGTTGACATACTTTTCTCATCGTTTCTTGAACATCGAGGACCCATGCACTCAATCATAGCGGCGTTCATCGTTTTCCTGCCACTGTTCGCAATCTATCGTAAGGAAGCAATACCTTACTACGTAGCCATTGTTCAACACTCACTCATAGGTGATTTCATGACAGGAGGACGAATTCAGCTCTTTTGGCCCATAACATCGCAAAGCTATGGAATAGACAGAAGTATAACGCACCCGATGAGCATAGCAATAGAATGGTTAGCGTTCCTTGCATCTATAGCAATCATGTTAAGAACCAAAGATGCGATCAAATTCTTCCAGCCTCATAAATCAAACCTGATTCTGGCCATACCAACATTCACTGTATTATTGCCAACCCTTCTCAGTTATCCTTTAAGTGTTCCAGCTTCGCTGATACCACCGCATCTAGCGTACATGTTCCTATTTTCTGTAGCGATAATCATTACCTTATCTAAGCTTCTCAGTAAGAGATTTTCACGTTAGGAATTGTTTGTAGACTGGGTGCACTTTGAAACGCAATGTGGTTTCTGACTTCTCAACGGTACCACTTGGCAACCTCATGCATATTGACTGCACGATGGCTCCGCTCGGAATGAAACGGACACCATCCAGAAGCTCACCTTTTGTCACACCTGAGGCCGCAAAAACCAGCTCTCTACCCTTGCCCAACTGGTCTTCGGTGTAGGTCTTGTTTATGTCAACATCCTCCATCTTCAACCTATCCAGCCTTTTAGGGTCATCCTTCTTGTCTTGCCAGACTTTTACAAGCATGGTGCCGCCTAAGCACTTTACAGCAGTCGCTGCGATAGTGGCTTCAGGACCAGCACCAGCGCCCAAGAGAAGATCAACGCCTGAACCAGAAATGCATGTAACTACTGCACCTGCAATGTCGCCGTCAGGAATCAATATGATTCTCACGCCTAGTTTTCTAAGGGATTTGAGAAGCTCCAGATGCCTGTCGCGCTCCAGCATAATCACAGTAAAATTTCCAAGATGTAATCCCTTCTCCCGAGCGACTGTTCGCACTATTTCTTCAACTGGCATGTCCAGTGATATCTTGCCAATTGAATGGTAGTCCGTTGCCACTTTAAAATAGTAGCCGTCGTCTGGAAGCACTTGAAAACATCCTGCAGGTGCGCAAGCAAGAGCTGAAATGGCGTCTTTCCGGCCTTTGGAAGCTGCCATCGTTCCGTCCACAGGGTCTACGACAAACTCGACTTTTGGTCCCTTTCCTGTTCCGACTTTTTCTCTACGCATGAATGCGGGTGCATTATCCTTGGGTCCTTCGCATGCAATAACTTCTCCTTCGATGTCTGTTTGGGCCAGTGCTGCTCTTGAATACTCCACAGCTTTTGCGTCAATCAAATCGGGATCACCTTGACCGATGTGTCGTGCAGCTCCGACAGCTCCAGCCACAGTGATTCGCGTTAGAGAAGGGGCCAATGCCCTCAGCGAAACCATACTAACACCCATGAACGCTAACTAACACGCTGTCATCATAAAGATTTTTCCCTACAGAATGCCAAAATGCCTCGACATCCTAGGGCATAACCTGAAAAGACTTATTGAAACTCTTCAGTTGTGCCTTTCTTAGCTCTTCTTAAACCCTTGAACTTCAGTTTTGCTGTGAGTATTTTCTCGGTTGCAAACAATCTTGAAGCAACATACATCACTACTAATGTGAACGCGGCAACATAGGCAATGCCTAATCCAACAGTCAAGTAATCACCCATCGTGACAGCTTTGGCTGCAATGATTGGATGGCTATAAGGTATTGCGTATATGATGATTTTGATTGGCAGAGGCAAAGCGTTGACGTCTAGATACATCAACAGCAACGAGGGAATGAATACAAAAGGGTAGATGTAGCCGACCACGGACTGAGCGCCACGCACGTCTTCTGCAAAGGAAGAGATTATCACTGCCAACGCTAAGGCTGAAAGAAGCGCGACAAAAAGAGAGATTCCCAAGAGTAAGTAGCCAAGGAGTGACGGAACAAGTCCCAAAGCCTCCAGATCCAGAGCTGCGCCGCTGGGAATTGCAGAGGAAAAAGACCCAAGATAGAAATTGAAACCGATCATGTAGGCTATAACACCGACGCCTGCAATGATGATTGAACCTGACAATTTGCCTGCAAGAATGGCAAAACGATCCATCGGTAGAGTCAGCAAGGTCTCCAGAGTTTTCTCTTCTTTCTCCATGGCCACTGAAGTGGCGGCTATCTGCATCGAATAACTGAGCAAAATCATCATTGTAATAGGCATAGCAATGGCCTGCGAAATCATCAGGTTTGCAAGCATACGTGGATCAACACCCTCAATAATCTTACCTTTTACGATTGCGGACTTTTGAGGCACCAAGATATCTGGAGCTATGTCTCTGTTAAATTGAACCACTATTGCGTCAATAATTGAAGAACCAATACCTTCAAGAAGACCTGCTCCAGTATACACACTGTAGAACTTAACATAAACAACCGTTTTCGCAGTAACGTTTTGGGTGAAGTTTGCAGGAATCTCAATTATCTCAGTAGCATTATAATCAGGCAACATTGGCACAACTTCATCTATAGTTGAAGCGTTAATTGGAAAAACTCTGATGGAAGAATTAAGAAAGGCAATGAATTCAGTAGAGTTCACTCCTGTGTCATGATTCAATACGAGCATTGTCGTTTTGCTGGCGCTTTCTTGCGCTGATTGCATCGAAAAGCTCATTATTCCTCCAAGCACTGGGAACATTATTAACGGAACAACTATCATTCCCAGCAAGATTTTTGGGTCTCTGATCAGTTCTTTAAGTTCTTTTAACAGGAAGTTTCCAAAACCTTTAAGCAAATCCAACCACCTTCGCAAAAACCTCTTCTAAGTTCTGACTTCCAAACTTGTCCTTCAGGTCCTGCGGCTTTCCTTCAGTCACAATCTGACCCTTATTGACTAGCGCAACATGATCACAGAGATGTTCGACCTCGAGCATATTGTGACTTGAAAGCAACACCGTTACACCATATTCTTTCACATAGCGCTTTATTATCTCCCTCACATGATATGAGTACAAAACGTCCAATCCGCTTGTAGGTTCGTCCAAGATAGAGAGCTTGGGTCTTGTCATCAGTGCTCTAGCGACTAGGAGCCTACGTTTCATTCCTTTGCTGTAGGTTTTGGCTCTGCTCTTTAGACGTTCGCCCAAGCCACAGATTTCAGCGGCTTCTTTAACTGTCTCGTGAAGTTGATCTTTGTTCTTGGCGCTGAATTTCGCCATGAACTCCAAATATTCCCAACCTGAAAGGTTTCGATAGATCCCTGCCTCTTCTGGAAGATAAGTTATGATTTTGCGAATCTCAGCAGATTCATGCACGGCGTCCAAGTTGAAAACTCTCACGGAGCCAGACGTTGGTAAGAGCAATGTGGAAATCACACGTAGGGCAGTTGTTTTTCCTGCACCGTTAGGCCCGATGAGACCGAAAATGTCTCCGGTCTCGATTTTGAGGTTCAGGTGGTTCAATGCGCGTATGTTGCCGAAATCTTTCGTCAAGTCAGATAATTCGATAGCGATGTTCATTTTGTCGCACCGTGGCTCAAGGATTGCCAGGCTTCAGTAAAAAGTCTTTTTGATTTAACTTTTTCTGAGACAGAATAACAGGAACGTTGGAAAAAGACTCTATATTCAGTTCCATCCACAAAACTTATAATGAGTTGACAAGAATAGTATGCTTTCGTGATGTAACGATGAACATGGACAAGATCGCGCGATGGGCCTTCACTGCATTTGTCTTCATAGCAATTGTAATGGGACTTGTAGTAGGCTACATGAGTTACAACAATGACGCTAACTATGACAATACCAAAGCTTACGTCACGCTGATCATGTTGATCTTAGGTATAATTGTCGGCCTCGTAAGCTTAACGGCGAAGGAAGTCACGCCGTTTCTCATAGCCACGATTGCTCTAATAGTAGCTAGCAGTGCAAACGTCTGGGCTCCGCTCGGCACTATCAGCCCACTGCTCTACGATTGGGCCACAGAAATCCTCCGCTTCATAGTGGCCTTTGCAGCCCCTGCTGCCGTCATAAACGCAGTAAAAGCTGTCTTTGCAATGGCAAAAGAAAAATAACGACAATAGGTTTCCCACACTTCCATTTTTCTATTTTTCACAGGAGTGCACATTGCGTTTTCGTGTGGTTCTGAAGAGGGCCAAAGCTAATTGACTTTTCTCGGATACCCTCAGTCTTCTATTCTTTGAAGCCTAACCAGTTTGTCACCTTTAAACTCTCAAGAAAACACGGATAATTTCCTTCAGTGTATCCGCTTCCAAGATCGGCGCAGTGTGTTTTGCCTATAGCGTGCACTATCCAACCACTATTGAAGAAGACAGGATTTACTATCCAACTGCAGGTGTTTCGAGGGCAACATTCCACACGGTTTCTCCCGTTTCTTGTCGATCTTTGGCACACGCGATTGCTGTCACTCATATTTTAGATTTGAATCTACTTCGTGCTCATCCAAGATACTCCAGAAGCATAATCTTGCTGTGCAAAGCAAAGTAGCATTTTACGTCGAGTCAATGCCATTTTTCGAACACGGTCATTCCATCACATAAATTCCAGATGCGACCACAGGAGACTATGTTTGTTCAGATCTATCCGTCCTATTCCTAAACAAATAAGCAATCAGGATTGCTTCCACGATTATGTTTCCAGCTGCGAAGACGTAGAGTGAGCCTAGATTGACCGAAAATATGTAGAAGACTAAAAGCCCGAGCAGTACCCAGACGAAAACGAAAGCCTTCACTAAACTAGCTACATCCGCATGCACACGAACGTTCTTTCTATGACTCTTTCTGCTGTCTGCATAAAGATAGATGCTCACCAGCGTAAGAAATATGCTTCCAGCACTGATACAGATTGCCCACCAAGTGCGCAGACCAACATCGTCCATTATCGATCACTTCCACCAAACTTGCAGATCTTGTAGAAGAATACTTTACCAGCGTCTACCAAGAGCAAGTAAGTAACAACCATAAGCACTAGCAACCCCCAATACTCAGGAGGCAAAGGCGCGAACCCGAGGAAACCGCCAAGAAACGTAAATGGAAGAATCGTGCCAAAGGCCACGCATGACAACGTTAGCAATGTAAGCCATTTTCCAGGCCGACTCGTGAAGAACGGAATCCGTCTAGTCCTGATAACAAACATGACAAGCACTTCAGTCCAGAATGACTCCACAAACCAGCCACTCTGAAACAGCGACTGCATAGCAGGCGTCGTAGCGCCGAATATGAACAACATTATGCCGTAAGTGAGAAAGTCGTAAAGCGAGCTGAATGGGCCAAAGAAGAGCGTGTACTTTCTCACGAAGCCTATATCCCAACGCTTAGGATGTTTGATATATTCCTCGTCGACGTTATCGGTGGGAAGGGTCATGTTGGCGATGTCATAGAGCAAGTTCATGAATAGTATTTGCATAGGCAACATTGGCAGAAACGGGAGGAATATTGAGGCTGCGGCGGCGCTGAACATGTTCCCAAAGTTGGAGCTTGTCCCCATCAGTACGTACTTGATCGTGTTACCGAAAATCTTGCGTCCTTCATTAATGCCGTCGGTAAGCACAAGGAGATCCTTCTCCAACAGCACGATGTCTGCAGCCTCCTTTGCCACATCCACAGCAGTGTCTACAGATAGGCCTACGTCAGCTTCGTAAAGCGCCGGTGCATCATTCACGCCGTCTCCCATGTAACCTACTACATGGCCATTAGCCTTCAGGGCCTTGATGATGTCAAGCTTCTGTTCAGGCGTGATCCGTGCGAAGATCGTGGTCTCTTCTACGCTTGTCTTGATTTCAGTCCAACTCATCTGTGTGAGGTCAGGACCACAAATCACTCTCTTGACCGGGACCTTGAGCTCGTCACAGATCGTTTTCGCCACAAGCTCGTTGTCGCCTGTCAGTATCTTCATGTCGACGCCCATCGACTTCAGTCTGTCGACTGCCTGATGCGCGTCCTTCTTGGGTGGATCAGTGAATATTAGGAAGCCTAGGAGAGTCAGGTCTGCTTCGTCCTCGACTGAATAGCTAGTCTTGGCCTCTATAGGTCTGAATGCCAATGCAAGGAGGCGATATCCAAGCTCTGACAGATTGGAGAATTTGGCGTTAATCGCCTTCAAGACAGAATCCATCGGCTGAATCTTTCCGTCAATCTCAGCTGAAGTGCATCGAGCGAAAATCGACTCTGGAGCGCCTTTGCTGATGAGGGTATGTCCATCATTCTTCTTAACCACTACTGACATGACGCGGCGTTGATAGTCAAAGGGGATCTCGTCAACCTTTGTGTATGCTTTTATATTTTCCTGTGCATCGTTTTTGATGGCATATTCCCAGATGGCCGCATCCATGGGGTTGCCGACGATCTCCTCTCCGACAGCAGCAGAATTGCAGAGCAACGAATAGGACAGCACTCTTGGATCATCCTCTTCGCCTAGAGGCCGACACTCGCCTAGGACAACAGTGCCTTCTGTAAGCGTTCCCGTCTTGTCGGTGCAAAGAACATCCATGTTTCCGAAGTCTTCTATTGATACTAGACGTTTCACGATGACTTTGACTTTGGCCATTTTGCTTGCGCCTTGAGCAAGGCTTATTGTGACTATTGCAGGCATCAACTCAGGCACCAACCCAACGGCTACGGCCAGAGAGAAAAGCAGAGAATCAAGCCAGAAATGCCCAATCGCGTAATTCAGCGAAAATATCCCAATCGTAAGAGCAAGCGTGAGCGTGATAAGCATGTTTCCGTATTTCCTGACTCCTTTCTGAAATTCGGTCTCAGGGTGAGAGCGAACCAGACTCTTAGATATCGATCCCAGCTCAGTATTTTTCCCTGTTGAGACAATGATACCTTGGCCGCTTCCATGCACCACCACAGTGCCCATGAACAGATAATTCGTCAATTGCTGAGGAATTGGGGCTTGAAGGTCAAGCCGGTCTGAGGTTTTCTCGACCGGGAAGGATTCGCCAGTGAACGTTGCCTCGTCGGTCTCGAGATTCTTCGATTTCACTATCCTCATGTCTGCCGGAGCGATATCTCCAACGTAGACCGAGACGAGATCTCCTGGAACCAGTAGTCTGGAGTCGATCTGCAAGGCCTTGCCGTTTCTTGTTACCAAGGCCTTGATTGACACGTTGTGTTTTAGGTTTTCAACGATCTTTTCTGCCTTGTACTCATTGTAAAACCCTAAAATAACGCTGAGGGCAATCATGGAAAGTATGATTACTGCCTGTTTGAGTTCGGCAAAGACCCCTGCCACAACGGCGCATGCGATCAGAATTGCGAATATTGGGTTCTTGAATTGCCTTAGAAGTACTTGCGTCGTGCTGAAGACATGCGTAGGCAGTTCATTGTGTCCATAAGCTTTCAGGCGTTGCTGTGCTTCCTGCTCAGATAAGCCCTGCTCGCTGGTTCGGAGAGTTTGATAGACTTCCGTGGGCGAAACAGACCAGTAGTCTTTCCGTTCGTTGCCATTTCTCCTTTTTGACGTATTTTTGAATCCGCCTCAAGCATGGTCCTCTTGATACGCGCGAAACGTTTTGTTGCTCCTTCAAACCAGCAGGCGATATTTAGGCATTGCGGACATATTCAAAACGTGCTCTGCTTATGAACCGCCGCAAGGCTTAGGCTGGTTCTTCGTGGATGTCTATTCTGGTCACACTGGGATAGTCGCTTCTGATTTCCTTTTCAAGTTTGCTTGTGACCTGATGCGCCTTTTCTATGCTGAGATTGGGGTCGAATCGGCACTGGAGCACTAGATGTGTAGTTTCACCAAATCTGCGGACTCTGATTCCGCGAACTTCTTTGATTTCAGGAAAGCGTTCTGCGAGGTTCTCTATGTACGAGTCTAGCTCGGCTTGGACTCCGGCCATTTCTCTTGACACGCGTTCTGACGCAGTTTCGATGTGGACAGTGACTTCTGAAATGTCTTTGCTGGCTGCCTTTATCTTCGTTTCAACTTGGTCGGCCACGTCGTGTGCCTGCTTCACAGTCATATTTGCGCTTACCTCTAGGTGAAGATCAACGCACAAACGATCATCAATTCTCTGAATGTGAATGTTATGAACACCTCTTGAGCCAGGTGTTCCTTCAGCTATTTCCTTCACAAGCTTCCACACGCTCTCTGGTCCATTCTCAATTGGCTCAGTGTTGACTGTGACTCTAGCGCTAGGAAATTCGAGTAATACTGCTCTTTCAACATCGTGCGAGATTCTGTGCGCGTCTTCCCAGCTCAGGTTACTGTTCAACAAAAGAAGCATGACTACGTCGATTCTCTTGCCGCTTACGCGCACATCTAGTTGCCGAACACCCTTAACCTCCTTTATCGTTCCAACTTTTCTTTTGATTATTTCCTCAATTTCTCGTTTCGAGCGTTCGACAAGCGGAATTGGCAAGTATTACACCTGACTAACGTTCTAGATTGTCAAGATATATAATTGCTTACTCTATAGATTCATTTGATTTAGTATTCGTGTACACCATACAAAGCTTAGATTCTTTTGCATACGTTGAGAAGTTGTAGGCTACACGGACTTTGGGGGAGCTCTTTTTTTGACGTGTTGCTCCTCACGATAGTACGTTGCTTTGCCTTTTTGCTTTGCTCGTAGTGGTCGTGTGCAACCTAACCCTCTTTCACTCACTTGTACTCTCACTGGGAGAGTTTGTGTGAGCCTACGAGACTGTGTGGTTCTACCCCGACCACCTAACACAGAGCCATCTTAGTGATGGTTGGTCCGTGTAGCCTATCTTAATACATACTACACGCTCTCATTAAAACGTTTCGGCACAACCAAAAACCTTGATCTCCTTGCGTTCTATGTTGGAGTAGAAATGTTCAAAAGAGAAGAAATCCTGTCCAAACCAGCTTAGCCAGATATTAGGACTCCGAAGCAGCCACATCGTAACGTGACATGATAGTCCTGTGTTTGCAGAATTAGTTTTTTGGCGAGGTCAAATGGATTTAGACTCTCGTTTAGAATTTACAAATTGCGCTACAATGATGGAGGTGGTGGGGGAGGCGGAGGCTTAGGACTAGTCTCTTCAGCCTTGCGTACTTTTGCGCGTCTTATGAAGGTATATAATACGCCAATTATTGCAGCGCCGAAACCTACGGCAAGCCAAGAAACTAACAATGGATCTAGCACTTTGAATGGGTTTTGACCAGGCACGTATTGCTTGTTCTTGTCTATAGCATAGAGATGTGCTAACGCATCTTTGTATTCGTTTGGAATGTCTCCTATCCTCCAGTTGTCACCAGTTGTTTCGCAGTAGTAGTAAGTTCTGCTGTTGTATGTCCAATAGTAGCCATGGAGATCTGTTCCCCACACGCCAACTGCATAGTGGTTTGGTGGTGAAATGAAAATGAAATCATAGTTCAGAATAAGCACAAGAGCTGCGAACAAAATGGATGTGTCTTCACAATCCCCGCCATAATCCACTAATGTTTCTATTGGAAAACGTGGATATTCATCGTACCCTGTTGTAACTGAGTCAGAGGTATAGGGCAAGCTTTGCACAAAAGCCAAAACAAAACTCACTTCATCATAGGCGCCATATCCTTTTTGAACGGCAGCTTCATGTAACTTGTTTGCTACTTGTAGGACGTAATAATCTTGTGTCGTTACGAGAAAACCGTAGCCTGCAGGGCCATTTCTAGTTCTATCAGAGACTGAAACACTTTTGTATGTGTCGTACAAGGATCGAGGGATGGATAAACTCCATGTCCACCAAAGTCCTTCGTAATACCATTCAAAACTTCTATCGAAAGAATCTTCACCTGTCGTTGCCCATATTGGAGAAAACATGGCGAAAGAGATAGTTGTCAGAAGGAAAGACCAAGAATGGTCTTTCTGCTATGCTTCCCGTCTGATATGGACAACTGCATAACTAGACTTGATATTCACTTGAATTTTAAGCATTTCTAGTCTGTTTATAGTATCAAGAGTCAACAGGATGATTCCAATGATACCGCACAAACCCCTAACTCGTTACCTGCTGTTCTAGAGCTTCAAGTCTACAGAGAGACAACACCAAAATCTAACCATTTAGAGAGTATTTTGCCATTTAATCTTAGAAAAGCGCCTTTTTCTGTAAAATGGGTTTTTGGTGGGGTCGGTCGGATTTGAACCGACGACCTACGGGTTTCTCCATTGGGGTATGACTGTTCCAGAATTTCTTCATTCCCTTTCTGCGGGTCGGTTTTGCCCAAACATGATGGGCTACGTGTTAATTCCATTTGGGTCTTTCTGGAGCCCGTCGTCATACCTGCCTAGACTACGACCCCTTAACCAGAAAAGATTGAAGTCCAGTATTTTAAATATATGCATTGTTGCTTCACGCGAAAAATCCACAGTAATGCAAAGCTTCTTGCGGATAAAGCGAAAGGTTAATGAGCAAAGAGTTAAGGTGATAGTTGGGGTTTGCCGGCCATAGGGCGCGGGACCCACCCGATCCCATACCGAACTCGGAAGTTAAACTGCGCTCCGTTCTCGGCTGTAGTGTGGTCTTCGGCCACGTGAACCCGAGAAAGCTGGCAGCTCCACTTATCCTTAATCCTGCTAATTTACAGCGGAATTAGCTAAAACTTATAACCAAGCACTGAATAGTCTTTCCGGAAAGGTGGTATGATTCGTGAGCATGTTAGCGACTATGACAATATTACGAAACCCGATTTCACAGAATCCTTTTGGAGAGAACCCCATATCGTGGATTCTGAACTTGCTCTTTTATGGCATTTTCATAGTTTTCGTATTCTATGGACAACGAATCCAGACGATCGTCATGCTTAGAGAAGTTGAAGGGTCACTCTACAAGCTCAAATACAACAAAGAAGAAGGACGAAAGATCACGATAGAAACAATAAAGGAAATCGGAAAACCACAAACAGACCCGACAGCAAGAGTTGACAGATTCCTCGAATACTTCACGATAGCACCGCAGAACCTCGACCCATCGGGCATAGTTTGGAAGCTTGAACACATCTTGGACACTAGAGATGTACGTCTCAAAGACGAAGTGAAAATGATGGCACCTTCGGCAGATGAGACTCAAGCAAACAATTTGGAAAACACGCTTGAAGCCGCTATGGCGCTCAACTATATTTACAAAGTGATAAGACACTTCTACTTACTCGGCAAGAAAACACACAGCCTCTACATCATCATGCAAATTCAAATGCTGCTACCGCTCATTATGCGAGAAGCAGAAGCATACGCAAGCGCACTGAAAGCTTTCTCGTATGGTCAACCCATAGGCGATGGCGCAGGCGCTCTAGTAGCTGGAAAACTAATCCACGGACACGAAATAAGAAAAATCCAAAAAGACTGCGTCGTGGCAACCGTGCCCATAGAGGGACGCACAACATACGTGATAAAAGCTGAAGGACCCGGTGGAAACGTCGGCAAGCCTGGAGACGCAATAAAGACAGTCATCGACGAGAACGAAGGAAAAATCTCCACGATAATCATGATTGATGCTGCCGCAAAACTTGAAGGCGAAGAAGTCGGAGAAGTCGCAGAAGGAGTTGGCGCAGCTATAGGCGGACCTGGCGTTGATCAGTTCAAGATTGAGGAATCAATTCTGAAATACCACATTCCGATAAACGCGGTAATAATAAAAGAAGACATAGGTGATGCCATTTCACCGATGCGGAAAGAGATTTCAGACTCTACTGATAAAGCTATTGAAAGAATAAAACAGGTTATCCTAGAAAGAACGAAGGAAGGAGACAAAGTGATAATCGCAGGCATAGGCAATAGCATCGGCATTGGCCAATAAGGAGATGAATGAAATGAGCGAAACTGCACCAACCAACCCCGTGACAAAAGCCTCATCCTACCAAATGCTCATAATAATCATCGCAATAGGACTGGCGCTGACAGTGCTCATGCTAGCAATCAGCCAATTTGAATACAACCAGATCGCAGCAGGATATCTAGTACTGATAGGATTCCTACTGTTACTCATATCCGCATACGTGCTACTCCAAGCAAGAAGACGAATCAAGGGCATAAAGATCGAAACCTCACCAATAGTCACAACAATCGAATGCAAGAAGTGCGGCTTCAAGAACGTCAGAGAATTCAAACGCGATGACTACGTGCTCAAGGAAATGGAACCATGCCAAAAATGCAATGAAAAGATGATGATAACCGCAATCTACAGAGAAATTCACGATAAAGAAAAAAAGTAATAAGCATTTTCAAGTCAGGACAATGCAACCATCTTTTACTATCAAAACGGTGTGTTCCGCCTGAGCAACAGGCTTTCGACTCACCTCAACGAATATGGGATAATCCATAATGGCCTTTGACGACAAAAGCTCGCGAAAAGCCTCTCGATAATGTTCCTTCGGCACCACACCTTGCAACCAGCGCTCAGTAAAAGGCAATGTCCTGAAATTCTCCTCAATATACTCTAGAAGTTCTCTCGAATACTGATTTTTCTGCGATCTGGATTTGAGGAAGCGAAATATTGCGCTATCCTCCTCATCCTCAACTTTACCCGCGGCGTTGGAAACAGTCACGAAAGGCTCAATTGCGTAGACTCCACCAAGCTTGAGTTTTGAAGACAGCAAATGCGAGACGTTAGGCAGAGAAGTGCCAGCGTGAACAAGGAATCGCCCAACCTGATGCCCTGTTAGGTTGGAAATAGGCTTGAACCCGCGAGATTTTATCGTGTTCTCGATGATTGTGCCTAGTTTTGACGTGTTTGTGGATGGGCCGACGTTTTCCACGGCTTTCTTCAGCGCGGTTTCCGCGGCTTCCACGAGGCTATCATACTCTGGGTCAAAGCAGACAGTGACTGCAGTATCTGTGACGTAGCCATCTACATGTGCGCCGATGTCCACTTTAACTATTGACTTTTCGGGGATTCTTTTTTTATCATCTGGTGGTGAGGTGTAGTGAGCGGCTATTTCGTTTATTGAAACGTTGCACGGAAATGCTGGTTTTCCGCCCTTGTCGCGTATAAGTGTCTCTGCCTTCTCGCAGACATCAATTATCAGCATGTCTTCGCGGACGAAATGTCTCATTTCTTCGCGTGTTTCGCGCAGAATCTTTCCGGAGCGACGGAATTTTTCAAGGGCATCTTTGTCATATTCACTCATTAGGGCCACGCTTTATTTTCATTAAGGCTAACGGGGTTATGGTTTAAAAGGTTTAACAAAGGGATGGAATAATTGGCTAGGATCATATGGTTTGGGCACGCGGCATTTCAGAAAGATCGCAGGCAGGATTGCTTTGATTAACGAGTGTCTTGATGAAAACCCAACGTCTTCGAAGGCTTCAGAAATAACACGGACTAACATAGTTTACGCCACTCATGACCACACTGAGCACTGAAAACAGGCGAAAGCTACGAGTTCCAGTTCTGTAAATGCCTAGAGTTTGGGCTTGTAACTTTTGGAGTTGAGGGTTGCGAAATCGTTTCCACCTAGATGGAAGACCATTTTTGCTTTTTTCAGATCGTACTCGTCTGTGAATGTTTCTTTGTCTGCGTAGGCTTCGATTATTTCACCAACGAAGATTGTATGATCTCCGGTCGTGAATTGGCTGTGAAGTTTGCATTCCAAATGGGCTACGCATTCCTTTATTATCGGTGGTTTAACCTTTTTGGCAGGTAGTGGTGTCAAGCCTGTTTCTTTGAATTTGTCATTGTCTTTGCCGCTCTTTCTGCCACAGAAAAGGGTTTCTTTGAGTATTTCCATTGTTGGGATGTTTACCACGAATTCTTTCGTTTCTTCGATGAGATGGTGCGAATGGCGTCTTGGTGCGATGCTTATCGCGACTAGTGGAGGGTTTATTGATGTGGGCATTGCCCAAGCGAGCGTTATGATGTTCGGTTTTTCGGTTTTGCCTATGCATGAAACTAGAACGGTGTGCATTGGGTGAACAAGTCTGTAGGCTGATTGGATGCTGACATCGACTTTTTCTGACATGTATGATTGCTCCTTATCGTTTTATGTCGAACTTTTCAATTATGTCTTTGGCTTTTTCCCGTTTCTTCTGGTGTTCCGCTAAGAACTTGTTGAGTCGCTCGATTAGATCTTTTTTGCATTCGCCGCACATCACTTCACCTGCTTTGCACCGCCTTTTTCTCTCTGCGAGCTTCTTGTCGTCTTTTTCAAACAGGTAGACAAAGTATTGGAAAACAGTGCAGATGTCTGGGTCGCCGCCGTGTTTCTTCTGCTCAGCAAGTGTTCCCTTTCCACCTGTGAAGGCGTTCCAGACTTTTCGTTTCACCACGTCGGGCGTGTCTATGGTGAATATGCTCGTTTCGGGTTCTGAGGCACTCATTTTTCCTCCCTCTCCTAGTCCGGGGAGGAAGCGGCAGTGGATTTGGGCGGGTTTGTGGTAGCCGAGTTTTTGGGCTATGTCGCGTGTTATTCTCCAGTATGGGTCTTGGTCTATAGCTGCCGGAATGAGTGCGGGCACATTTTCGCCTGTCAGTTTTTTGTGTATGAAGCATGGCACGGCTTGGACAGCTGGCCAAAAGATCCATCCTAGGTTTGTGCTGTCCTGAAAACCAAACGTGGCTCTTGCGGTTGAGTAGGTTATGCGTTTCGCAACTTCCAATGCGATATCATAGAGCAGGTCTATGTCTTTTACGTCGTAGATTATGAAGGTGTCTTCAGGCTTGAAACCTAAGGCTATGAGGTCTAGCGCGTTTTCGTACGCGAACCTCGTATTCTCGGAAAGTTTTGCATCGTCATCTATGACGAATTTTTCGTCATCTGTCATCTGGAAATAGAGTCTAGTCTTGAATTTTTCCTGCAAGTACTTCGTGAATATCCATGGAACAAGATGACCGATGTGCACAGGACCTGATGGGCCTCTGCCCGTGTAGAGGACGAATTTTGTGCCTCTCTCATATAGGTCAAGGACGACGTCTAGGTCGCGGTGTGAGTAGAAGAGTTTTCTTGCTAGTTGCAAGTGAAGTCCGTCAGTGTGCTTTGCTAGTTTTTGGAGTAGTTCCTCTGTCAGGGGTTGGGTTCCGAATTCCTGGATCAGTCGTTCGTAATCTACTTTGCCCCTGACCTCCCAGGGTGTGACTACCATTTCATTCTTGTTTTCATCAGTCAAACAGGATCGCCTATGCAGTTTGGCTTCTTATATGATTCGTCAAAAACGTATTAACCTTATGTTAGCATAAGTTTCAAATACTTCTCTTTAAGTTAGGAAAAACCATGTCACTGAGATATGAATCTCCTGAATTTGTTGAGGAGTTGAAGAAGAGGATCAATTCGAACCAAGAGTATCGCCAAAAAGCCAAAGGAATGAACTGGAAAATCCTAATCATCGTCAATGATATTCCATTCGCCACATACTCAAGCTACGCGGATGGAGAACTGGTTGAGCGGAAACACATTCGGTCAAGCGAAATTGAAGAGTATAGAAAAAAGGCGGATTTTACTGTGGAGGTTCCGACTTATGATTTGTCTATCGAGATGGCTACTGGTAAGAAGTCTTTGGAGTCGCTGTTCATGGGAAGGATGATCAAGCTTGAAGGTTCCATTTTTAAGGCGTTGCAGTATAGGAATGCAATGGAGGCTTCTGGGAAGATAACGGCTGAGTTGGCTAATGCTTCGATTATCCCGTCGAAGGAAGAGTTCATGAAAATGCTGAACGAGCTTGGGCTATCGTAGACAAGCTTTGCGGAAGAGAAGAACTATGTCCTTGGTGACATAATCCATAAATACTGTTTACATGTCTGTGATTTTGGTCGCTGAAGTGATGCCCCGCCAATTTCCTTAACGAAGCCAGTCCTTTCTGAACGCAAGCTAGCGGGGTGCATGCATACTTTTATTAAAGTACTGACGTATGAATACATACTTGTTTATATATCACCATGCGAAAAGGATGTTGAAGGCTTATGAAATCAGAAGCATTGAACCGCGAAATAACGAAAGAAGAACTGGAACCGTTCGCTCAGCAACATAGCGAAGTCAAAAGATGGTTGCGAAAAGTGGAATCACCCATTACGAAAGATCGCTACACTAGATCGATTATACGTTATTGTGAAGCTACAGAGAAGACACCATACGAACTGATAGAACTCGAGAAGAATAGCAAAGATCACGACGCAGAGGATTTGCTAGATGAGTTTGTTGAAGATGCACAAAAAGCAAACTATCCAAACAGTATGATCTGGGATATGGTCATAGCGGTAAAGAGCTTCTACAAATGGAACTATGCCGATTTGTCGCGCGGCGC
>Ga0315279_10001001_pt1 | contig 49268 bp, 37 predicted proteins | sample YL17G06_20_MG_FD_203694 | JGI IMG/M metagenome (GOLD analysis project Ga0315279, IMG submission 203694) | Sediment microbial communities from Yellowstone Lake, YNP, Wyoming, USA - YL17G06_20 | ecosystem: Environmental > Aquatic > Freshwater > Lake > Sediment | place: USA: Wyoming | collected... | reverse complement strand
AATGGCGATTGGGATGCATTTCAGTGCTATCGTATGAATACCACCACACGCAAGCTGTATCCCTGCCGCCAGTTCATCCGTCGCTTATACAGGAAAACAGGATAGCGGGAGACAAGTTACGCCCAAACCATTTAATAATCGCGTGTTTTTCTCCTCTAAAAGTCAAGGTCTATTCTTATATATAAGTTTACACAGTCTCCGAAATAATTTCAACAGAAAAGTGCCAAAAATATTCTAACGGCAAAATCCCGGGCGACCTTTCCAACATCAGCAGTTTGCCGAAGTTCTGTGATGAAATTGAAAAAATCGCCAAAGAGTTATTCCGGGTTCTAAAACCTGATAAATACTGCGCCATCCTCATAGGCGACACCCGCAAGGCAAAGCACTTTGTGCCTTTGGCATACAACGTTATGCTGCGGTTTCTAAAGGTCGGCTTTATCCTCAAAGAGGATATTATCAAGGTTCAGCACCACTGCAAATTCACGCAGCGCTGGCGGCTGAAAGCCCGCGCTGATAGATTCTATCTTATAATGCACGAACATTTGTTCGTCTTTCGCAAGCCCACTCCTGGCGAGGACCTCTCGCGGCTGCAATCGAGCCGGGCAATTGACTGAGACGTATCAAAAAGGCACAGAGGCACAAAGGCACACAGGCACAGAGCGACTTTGATGGTCGTATTGCGTATAGTTTTCGCATGACGCATCACGCGCGACGCATAACGAAAAAATCTGTGGACAGCACGGCTGTAAATCAGTAACTTACTGCAAATTGAAAAATCTAAACCCTAAGCCCTGAACCCTAAACGCTAAAAAGGCTATGGAAGGAACCGCCAAGACTGATATGCAAATCAAAACGCCGCCCAGCGGCCTTACGCTTCTATTTATGGTCGGCCCCGGCATCGTCTGGGCGGCAGGATACATCGGCTCCGGCGAAGTAATCCTCGCTACACGCACCGGCGCAATCCTCGGCTCAGCCGTCCTGTGGATGGTCGTAGTAGTCATATTCTTGAAATACTGGATCGGTATGAGCGGCGGTCACTATACCGTCTGCACCGGCGAAGGTATGGTCGATATGTTCGACCGCATCCCAGGACCACGTCACTGGGTGGTCTGGATTGTGCTGGTCGCCCAGCTCATAGGCGCGACCTTTTCGATTGGCGCCCTTGCTACTGTTGCCGGCGCGTTTGTGAACGCTATCATTCCAATCGGGCCGACCCTGAGCGGCTGGCTTGTTGCGTTTTTCGCGCTAATCGTGGTGTGGTCAGGCGTGTATGGCGTCCTGCAAATAGTAATGGCCATCACTACCTTTATTGTTGTTGTCGGGGTCATATACGTTGCTGTGCATGTTTTCCCCGGCCTTTCGGAATTCCTCCGCGGTCTTACTTTTCAGGTGCCGGAGGTCCCAGAGTGGGCGCTTGCTGTTAAGGGCGTTAATCCGAATCCGTGGAAGGAGCTATTGCCCCTTGCCGGCTGGGGCGCAGGCGGTTTTGCAGCCCAGGTCTGGTACACCTACTGGGTCATCGGAGCGGGCTACGGCGCAGCCGCAGGCAGAGGCTGTGGCAAAGCAGCAGACGTATCGATGCTCAAAAGTATGACGCGTGACACTGCGGAAAAGATAAAGGGCTGGTGCCGGGTCCTCTACACCGATGCGACTTTTGCGACGGTAATCGGAATCGTGGTTACGAGCTCTTTTTTGATCGCCGGTGCCGGAGTATTGCGGCCTGCTCAGATAGCCCCGCAGGGACAACAGGTCGCATTTGAGCTTTCCAGGCTCTTTTCGTTGCGATGGGGAGCTGTGGGCGGCTTCTTGTTTCTGCTTGCAGGAGCCGCGGCGCTTGTTGCCACGCAGATTAGCCAGCTTGCAGGCTGGCCGCGATTATTGGCAGACTCTTTTAGAATCTGCTTTCCAGGGTTCGACAAAAGGTTTGCCTGGAAGAGCCAATTTAGACTATTTCTGCTTTTCTTTTTGTGCACCAATATGATTTTGGTATTTTGCTTCAAAAAGCAGCCGGTCGCTCTGGTTCAGTTCTCGGCGATTCTTGACGGGCTTCTTTTGACGCCTTTACAGGCAATCTGGGTCGCAATAGGACTATTTTGGGTGATGCCCAGGCTGCTATCGAAAGATGCCGCCGAAGTCCTCAGGCCAAACTGGGTCTTTGCCGTCGCTCTGCTTATTACCGCTTTGGTCTTTGGCTATTTCTGCATCTTTCAGGTCCCGTCGGCGGTGATGTCCTTGATTTGCCCTAAATAGGAGCAGATTTGAAGGCGCTACTTCACACAAAACCTTATTATCTGGAGTATACGGATTTTGTCGACCCACAAGTCCGTGATGATGATGTCTTGGTTCGCGTTAAGGCTTGCGGTATCTGCGGCTCGGACGTCCAGGGCTTTACCGGCAAGACCGGCAGAAGGATTCCGCCGCTTATTATGGGCCACGAGGCAGCGGGCATCATCGAGGACCTCGGCAAAAATGTCAGAGATTTTCACAAAGGCGATAGAGTTTGTTTTGATTCAACCGTGTATTGCAACAAATGCCCGGCGTGCCGAGTGGGCAAATATAATCGCTGCGAAAAGCGCCAGGTTTTGGGTGTTTCTACGCCGGAGTTCAAAAGGCACGGGGCGTTTGCCGAATACGTTGCCGTGCCCTGGTGGATAGTCGCCGGGATTCCAGACAATATGACATTCGTCCAGGCGGCACTTTTAGAGCCGGTGTCGATTGGTATGCACGCCGCCAACCGAGCGCCGATAGCCACCGGCGACAGCGTTGTGATTATTGGAGCGGGTACAATCGGCCTTTTTGTTCTGCAGGCGTGTAGACTCAAGGGAGCCAGGATAATTGTTTGCGACATCAACGAATTTCGCCTGGATATCGCGCGGACGCTTGGGGCAGACGTTGTTGTCAACGCAGCCAAGGTGAGTCTAACGGAGACAGTACTGAAAGGAACAAATAGCAGGGGGGCGGATGTTGTTTTTGAGGTGGTTGGCTTTGCCCAGACTTTCAGTGATGCCGTCTCTGTGCTGAAGACGGGCGGACATTTGGTCGCCGTCGGGAATTTGCAGAAAATGGCAGAGTTCAACTTGCAGGAGCTGGTTGCCAGAGAGCTTACCTTTACGGGCTCTTACGCGAGCAGCGGCGAATTCCGCGAAGGCATAGATTTGGTCGCCTCGGGCAAAATCAACGTGCAGCCGATTATCAGCGATGTCTTACCGTTGCGTGAAGGACCAAACGCCTTTGATCGCCTGCTAAAAGGGCAGGAGAATCTATTGAAGATCGTACTGGAACCGTAGATTGTGAGGATGTCACATGCAGGAGCTTTTTGATCTTACCGGCAAAGTTGCGATTGTTACGGGCACAAGTCGCGGCTTGGGCCAGTATTTCGGCAGGGCACTTGCCAAGGCCGGCGCAGACTTGGTGATAACAAGCAGAGATTTAGCCAGATTGGCCGACTTCAAGCGGGAGATAGAGTCCTTGGGCAGAAAGGCGCTACCCGTTAAGTTGGACGTGCTCTGCCAGAGTGACATCGACAATATGGTTCGCGCGGCCATAAACGAATATGGCAGGATTGATATCCTGGTGAATAATGCCGGCTTAAATATCCGTAAGCCGGCTGTAGAAGTCACCCAGCAGGATTGGGACATGGTGCTCGACACTAATTTCAAGGGTGCTTTTTTCTGTGCTCAAGCGGTAGCCAGAGAGATGATCAAGCGAAAATACGGGCGGATAATAAATATCGGCTCGTGCACCTGCGTCTTCGGGATGGAGGGGATCGTGCCCTACACCGCTGGGCGAGGCGGCGTTCTGGCAATGACCAGAGGCCTGGCGGTCGAATTGGGCAGATACGGAATCACGGTAAACGTCCTCGCCCCAGGCTGGTTCAAAACGGCACTGAACGCGGTGCTATACGAGAACAAGCAGTGGGTCGATTACATCACCAGCCGAATCCCGCTGGGTCGTCCGGGCCAGCCGCACGACCTTGACGGCACGGTGGTCTTTTTGGCTTCGGATGCGTCGGCATATATTACCGGCCAAATAATCCTGGTGGATGGCGGCTTTACAACCGGAGCGACAAAAGCAATCGTTTGACAACCCCCAGTAAAACTGGGGGCTAAATATTTAGCTGCTTTCACCCACTACATTCAAGTTAGTTCGCCGAACAATGTCAACGGGCTTGTCTTTGTTATTTTTGCTTTTACAAACTGTCCGGCCAGGGACGCAGGCCCATTGAAGACGACAATCCAATCCTCGGCGGTTCGCCCGACCAGTTGCGGCTCGCCGCCAGCGTGGGCGAGATTTAAGTGCGCCTTTTTACTTAAGCCTTCGACCAGGACTTTAACGCCCCTGCCTAAAAAATCACGACTCAATTCATCGCTTATTCTTTCCTGCACGGCGAGCAGTTCGCTGTTGCGTTTTTGTTTTACTTCAGCGGGGACACTATCCTGCAATTTTTTGTCAGCGTTTGTACCTGGCCGGGACGAATATTTGAAAATAAAACAATTTCTATATTTAGCTTTTTTAACGAGGTCAACTGTTGCTTGAAAGTCTTCTTCGGTTTCGCCCGGAAAGCCCACAATAAAATCGCCCGCAACGGCGATGTCCAGCACGACGGCCCTGGCTTTCTCAAGAAGCTCCAGATATTGGCTGGCAGTATAGTGACGATTCATAGCACGAAGGATTTTGTCTGAGCCGCTTTGAGCGGGTATATGCAGGTAGTTACATACTTTCGGCAAGTCAGCCATAACCTGTAGAATCTGGTCAAAAAATTCTTCCGATGGATAATTTGTGATAAACTTAATCCATTCGATTCCTTTAATGTCACTTGCCATCTGGAGCAAATTAGCTAAACAGTATATTTTTTCGCCGGCGATGTATTTATATGAATTTACCCGCTGGCCTAACAGAGTGATCTGTTTTACGCCTCTATCTGCCAATTTTTTGATTTGTTCGATTATTGCTGCTGGAGGCCTCGAGACCTCCGGCCCACGCACATAGGGGACTACACAATATGAGCAGAAATTGTCGCAGCCTCGCATCACATTTACGAAGGCCTGCCCGCCGTACTCTCTGGGCAGGCGGGCTTGGCCAGGTATTTGTTTGTCCTCAATACCGTAGCTGGCTTCAAATTTTTCGAGAGCGTCAGTTTGATATTCAGGGGTTTTTCGCCGGATATTTTCTGTCACTGCTAAATTCTTCTGCTTTTCATTTATGGCTTTTGTCACAAGTTCGGTTATTTGAGGAATTTGAGCTGGCCCGCACACAATATCAACCGCAGGATGATTTAATAATTCTCCTGCGAGCCGCTGCGCCATACAGCCGATAATCCCAACCACTAATTCGGGTCTTGTTTCTTTAGTATGCTTTAAATTCCCAAGATGTGACCAGACCCGCTGCTCTGCGTGCTCTCTTACAGAGCAGGTATTTATCAGGACGACGTCGGCATCTTTTGCGTTATCGACAAACTGACAGCCCGCTTCCCGCAGCGATACCTCAATTATCGCGCTATCGAGCTTATTCATCTGACATCCAAACGTCCGTAAAAAAATTGTTGGACGTTTGGATGTCACGTCGAAAGCTGGCCCAAAAAATTTCGAGTCGTTTTGTGACGAGAAATTTGACGGCCGATTAGATTTCGACGTTTCATTATTCCGTTTAGAATTAGGAGTTTCCATAGATTTCGATGTTACATTCGCTATTTTTCCGCGACAACGAGCATTTCAAAATCCTCTGTAGTTAGCTTATCTTTTTTTGAGAATGCCCCGAGTTTCGCTCCTAGAATATCTATTTTTTTATACCCAAGCGTTTTTAAAAGCCAGGTTATTTCACTAGGCACATAATAACGCTCATTACATTCTAATTCTTTTTTATTTCCCGCGTCGTCTTCGAAGACAGTAATGTTATGATCCCGTAATGTCATCAGATCAAATGTGTTGCTTTTATATGTCGCATTGCCTTCCTCACTTGCTGACCCGCAAAATTTCTCGACTGAATGATAAAGCGGGAACAGCCCGTTTAATGTCGTAAATATAAGTTTTCCTTTATCTTTCAACGCCTTGGTCACATTTTTAAGTATCTCGAAATTCATTTCGTCTGTTTCCATCAAAGGAAAACCACCTTCACAGAGCATTATCGCTGCATCGAATTCACCGTCAAAGGGAATATTCCTGGCATCGTGTTTTTGAAAGTCAATTTTTGGATCAAACTGTTTTGCTTTTTCTCTTGCCCTAGCAAGTTGAGAATCAGATAAGTCTATCCCTGTAACATGATAACCTCTTTTAGTTAGTTCAATCGAATGCCTTCCTGTGCCGCAGCCGACATCAATTATTTTTAAAGATTTGTCGTAAACTAATTCTTGTTCGATAAAATCGCATTCGCCAAGTGTTCCCTGGACAAAACACTCCTTGTCATATTTCTGTCCATAATTTTCAAATAACAATTCATACCATTTTTTCATTATTACCTCTCTAGTCCAATAAATATTTTATTCAGGTAGTTTAAAATAGTCGTACAATACTGCACCCATTGGCCAGCCAAAAGGCAAATTGCCGCTGCTTTGACATAATTGACTTTCGCTTCCATTTTCGTTCTCCTGCTTGTTTATTTTTTCGCCGATGCTCGATCCCCGAACAAGGCCCAAAGTATATCATTCCGGGATGTCAAAATCAACGCAGCACTAGCTCGAAGGAGCAAATCGACCGAGTAGGAGTAAAGCCTGTTTATTTTATTCAGGGTAGCCGTTATATTAGCTTGCGATTGTGGAATGGTAAACGAAAGGGATAGCTAAATGAGACGATGGTGGCAGGAAAGCGTTGAGCAAGTGGTTGCTTCTCTTGATGGTAACTTGTCCTCCGGATTGACCTCGGCAGAAGCGGCGGCACGGCTGGCCAAATATGGTCCGAACCAGTTAGAGGAGAAGAAAAGGACTTCGCCCTTAAGTATCTTTCTGAGCCAATTTCGAGATTTTATTATCTGGGTGCTGATTGGTGCAGCTATTGTCTCCGGCTTTCTGCAAGAGTGGGTTGATGCCCTTGCGATAGTTGCGATCGTTGTCTTGAATGCCGTTCTTGGATTTATCCAGGAATACCGGGCGGAAAAAGCATTGGCAGCGCTACGAAAACTTTCTAGCCCGACATCTAAGGTCATTCGGGACGGTCACGGGCAAGTTGTATCATCCTTTGAATTAGTGCCGGGGGACCTCATTGAATTGGAAGCAGGTGACAACGTGCCGGCTGACAGCCGAATTGCGTGGCTTACTTCAAACTTCGCCGCTGCGGAGGCCAGTCTTACCGGCGAATCTACGCCCGTGGCAAAAACTGTTTCTGCACTGAGGGAGAAAGACACCCCTTTGGCAGATAGGGCCAACATGGTCTATATGGGGACATCCGTTGCGTCCGGCAAGGCAAAAGCAATAGTGGCTGAAACCGGAATGCAAACGGAGCTCGGCAAAATAGCAGAGATGGTGCAGGAAATCGAACGCGAAGCCACCCCTTTACAGAAAAAACTGGAGCAGTTCGGTAAATGGATCGTGTATCTGTGTTTTGTTCTTGTCGCAGCGGTGTTTTTGCTGGAGTTGGTTCGCGGCGGAAAAGTTATGGACACGTTTCTTACCGCGGTGAGTCTGGCTGTCGCAGCCATACCGGAGGGATTGCCGGCGGTCGTAACCATTGCTCTGGCTTTGGGCGTCAAAAGGATGGTCGCTCGTCACGCCCTTATAAGGAAGCTGCCTTCGGTTGAAACCCTGGGTTGTGCGACCGTTATATGCTCGGATAAAACCGGCACGTTGACGAAGAACGAGATGACGGTGCAGGCGGTTTTTACAGGCGGAGATCTATTCAAAGTAACCGGCGTGGGATACGAACCCAAGGGCGAATTCCTGCTTAATGATAGGCAGATCGATCCCGGCGATTATCCTGATTTGGGCAAAACCTTACTCTGCGGCGTTCTCTGCAACGGAGCACAGTTAATAGAAACTGACAGCGGTTACAGGATACACGGTGACCCGACAGAAGCGGCGATTCTTACCTGCGCGGGAAAGCGTAACCTTTGGAAAAACGAGCTGGAGGAGATGTATGCCTTTGTGCAGGAAGTCCCCTTCGATTCTGAAAGAAAGAAGATGAGTATTGTCCGCAAAGATAAAAGCGGCCTTACTGCTTTTGTTAAAGGCGCCCCTGATGTGCTTTTGAATGATTGCAGCGAGATGCAGCAAAAAGGCGCCGTCAGATTATTAACTGCCCAGGACAGAGAAAGAATCCTTTCCGTCAACGATGAATTGGCTTGCGGCGGGATGCGAGTTCTGGCGGTCGGATACCGAATTCTGGATAGAATTCCTGATAAATATGAGGCTGCTTTAATTGAAAACGATCTTACTTTCGTGGGCCTGTTAGCTATGACGGACCCCCCCAGAGAAGAGGTCAAGAATGTAATGGGCGAATGCACGGAAGCCGGCATCAAAACCATTATGATCACCGGCGACCATAAAAATACGGCAGTTGCCATAGCTAAGGGATTGGGTTTCTTCAAAGAAGACTCATTGGCATCGACGGGCGAAGAATTGGATAGAACCAGCGATGATGAACTTGCAGACAAGGTAAAGAGGATTTCTGTTTATGCTCGCGTTTCGCCGGAGCACAAGTTGAGGATTGTGCGGGCGCTGCGTCGGCAAAAAGAGATTGTCGCAATGACCGGCGACGGCGTAAACGACGCGCCGGCTCTTAAAGAGGCGGATATCGGCGTCGCGATGGGAATAACCGGCACCGATGTCACAAAAGAGGTCGCAGATATGGTCATCACCGACGACAACTTTGTCTCCATCGTGGCTGCGATCGAGGAGGGTAGGGGCATATATGATAATATCAAGAAGTTTGTTCACTATCTGCTTTCCTGCAACGCTGGCGAAATCCTGGTTATGTTTGTTTCTTCGCTGGTGGGGCTGCCGGTGCCGCTGCTACCCATTCAAATTCTGTGGATCAATCTGGTAACGGACGGACTGCCCGCGTTAGCTTTGGGCGTTGATCCTGTTGACCCAAACATTATGAAGCAGCCTCCCCGCCCAACGGACGAAGGCGTTATCACCAAAGGCAGGGCGTTTCTCATGTTATGGCAGGGGGCCTTTATCGCCGTATGTACTCTTGTTGCTTTTGGCTTTGTTTTATTCGTGGAGAAAGAGGGCTTAGGGCGAGCGCGGACAGCGGCGTTTGTAGTTCTTGCTTGTAGCCAGTTGTTCCACGCCTTTAACTGCCGCAGTATGACCGAGTCTCTATTTAAGATAGGGCTGTTCACCAATAAAAATCTAATTCTTGCAACTGGAATATCGTTTTTGCTTCAGATGATGGTGGTATACGTGCCGTTTCTGCAGCGGGTATTTAAGACCGAGCCGTTGGGGGCCTTTGATTGGCTTTTGGTAGTTGGTATTTCATCGCTTCCGCTGTGGGCGATGGAGGTGCTCAAACGATTGCGTCTGCCCAGAACGGGTAGTCGCTAGAAAGTGGCAAATTCCTGTTGCTTTTCGCGACAATCACCGCAATAATACTCGAAACAGCGGACTTTTAAGATAGGAGATAAATATGCAGGCAAAAGCATTTCGTATTCAGATGTATCGATGTTTCATGGACTCCGGATGGATTGAGGTAACACCTTTAACGGTAATAGTTGGTAAGAACGAGTCTGGGAAAACGGCGCTTCTTAAAGCTTTGCACAAGTTCAATCCTTTCAAACCAGAGCCTTACTCTATGGACAGCGAATGGCCGCGAGGTCATCGTAAAAAGAGAGATGACAGACAAATAGTGTGTACAGTACGGTTTCAACTTCTGGATGAAGAGATCAAAGAACTTGCATCACTCACTGACCAAAAGGCAAATTTCTCAACCGTTGAGGTAACGAAGGACTATGCGGGGCGATTTGAAGTTCTTTTTCCAAACGGTGTATTCCCCGATAAACTTCACCCAAACGACATCGACAAGATTTGTGAGTCCTTACCAACCGTTACCAAACCTGTGTCGGAAAACTTCCTTGAAAAAGCCAAAGATCTTGCTGATGAGACTCGTCGTTTAGCTCACGAGGGTCGATTTACCGATTTACAGGGTATAGGCAAACAAAAGATGCTGTCTTTACAAGAAGCAATGAGTCCTCCAAACGGGACACCCCAACGTCAGAATGAGCAACAGTATATCAACCAGTATCAGTCTAAGTTACAGCAAATTATCAAGGAACTATCGTCTGCTCCTTCGATGCAAAAGAAGGCACATGAGTATGTGGTAAATCATTTGCCTATCTTCATTTATATGTCTGACTACCGTTCATTCCAAGGAAGCGCACAGCTTGATCAGGTCAAGCAGCGAAAAGACAGAAAACAACCTACTGAGGAGGATAAAACTTTGCTGACTATCATGGAGCTTTCCGGCTTAGAGCTTGATTCAGAAGTCGCAAAGGGTAATCAACCGGACAGGGAACAGAGACAATACGATCTTGATGATGCTTCGAAAACACTGACCAATGAGATTTCGGACCGCTGGAAGCAGCGACGATACGAAGTGCAATTCCGTGCCGATGGTCAACTATTCTATACATTCGTCAAAGACAATCGAGATCCATCGCTCATTCGGTTAGAAGAACGGTCCAAAGGATTTCAATGGTTCTTCTCATTCGACCTTATGTTTATGTATGAAAGCAAGGGTACCTTTAAAGGTTGTGTAATTCTTCTTGATGAACCAGGTTTACACCTTCATCCCGATGCCCAAAAAGATTTGCTTGTCCGTATGGAAGAATATGCCAAAGGTAATACCCTCATATATACAACTCATTTGCCTTTCATGATAGATTTGCGCCAACCAGAACGAATTAGGATTGTTAGCGAAACAGATAGAGGAATTGTTGTTACTGAGGACCTTATGGAAAGTCAACCTGAAGCCAAGTTTGTTTTACAAGCTGCGCTTGGCATGAGTGGAAGTTCAAGCTATTTGGTTGCTCAGAGAAATCTTGTGGTTGAAGGTGTTGATGATTTCTGGATAATGACAGAGCTTTCTCGTTTATTGCAACGATCAAATAAAGCTTACCTACCTGATGATGTTTTTTTAACCCCAGCGGGTGGTGCTCCCGAAGCAGCGTACATTGGAACTTTCATGATGGGGCAGAAGCTTGATGTGATTGTATTATTAGATTCAGATAAAGCCGGCGAAGAAGCTCGCGACAGATTAGTGAAAAAATGGCTAACGAGATATCAGTCAAATAAAGCTCATATCATTAATCTCGGTGACTGCGTTGGACAAAATAATAGAGAATTTTCTATTGAAGACATTTTTCCTGATGATTTTTACATACAACGGGTCAAAGAAGTATACGAAAAAGATCTAAAATTAGCTGGCGTTGAAGATATTAAACTGGTTGGCAAGGATCAATTATGCAAACGAGTTGAAAGGTTCTTTGCTGAACATGAGATCAAGTTTAATAAAGGCCCTGTCGCAAAGGTCCTTCGTTCTCAACTGAGTAGAATGAACAAACTTGCTGAATTGCCCGAGCAAACACAAGAAATGGCTGTTAAGATTTTCACAAAGATATCTGAGATTTTTCCCTCGCAGGATAAATCGTGATTACAAATACTTTTATAGCGTTGACCGAAATTGTAAAGCTACATCCTGAAAATGATTGACAGACAACTATTTTTCTAGAGGAAAGTGTGATCAGCGGGTCTGTTGAAAGACGTGGTTCGCGGCTCAGGAATTGGTGGTCAGGGATCGGGGGGCAGGGTTCGTATCTCGTAGTTCGTATTGCGTATATCGCATTGCGTCGTCCGCAGGCGAATAAAATTGCCGCGGTTCGTCCAAAGTCAGACTTTGCAGGCTTCACTCACAGTGAAGTTAACGTGACGGGTTCTACAAATAATGAATGTCACATATTATTCGTTGGCAGATGCCTCGACTGCGCTCGGCATGACACGAAAACGTCCTCCGAAGGGTATATGTGATCACTCGACTACGCTCGGGATGACACAATAAAGTCCCCCAAAGCGTATATGCAATGCCTCGGTGCAGTTTATCCCTTCAACTGCGTTCAGGGCAGGCTCTGAGCCTGCTGAAGGGGTAGGCGCTGAGTCTGTTCGGCTGCGCTCAGGATAAACTTCGCCGAATGGGCCCGACATGACACGGTACCACAGCCGGAAGTTCCTCTATTTGTCATTCCGACCGAAGGCCCGCTGTTGGCGGGCCGAAGTGGAGGAATCTGGCTTCGCACTGTATTTCCCTATAATAGACGCATGCCGGCCAGCAGAACTTATTACGTTTACGTTATGTCAAACCGATCGCGTACTTTATACATCGGGATAACCAACAATATCCGTAGAAGAGTTTGGCAACACAGAACCGGATTGGTCGAAGGCTTTACCCATCGCTACAAGATAAACACGCTGGTTTATGTTGAATCGTTCGGCGATGCCCTTTCTGCGATTACATGGGAAAAGCAGATCAAGCGCTGGAGGCGAGATAAGAAGTTGAGACTGATTGCTCAGAACAACCCAGATTGGCATGACCTAAGTGATGGACTTTAAGATTTGGACCGCGCACAGCGCAGATGTCTCGACTTCGCTCGACATGACAGTGGCAAGATCACAAAATATTGGAGAGTTGATAAATGAAGGTGACTTATGATAGACAAACAGATACGCTCACCGTGATTTTTTCGGATACCCCGGTAGCCGAAAGTGATGAGGATAAGCCTGGTGTCATTTTGGACTACGATGCGTCGGGCGACTTAGTATCGTTGGAGATATTGGATGCATCACACAGAGTGATGGTTCCGACTCGCATTGAGTATCAAGTTGCTCAAACGCCGGCATAAAGCGCTATGTTCTAGTGAGAAACTAGAAATAAGAAGCTGGGGTCAGCGGGGCTGTTGAACAACGGCGAATTTTTGTTGGACAAGCCTTGAAATTGAGGCGAGAATCTGCATTTGATAGGTTCAGATGGTATCATAGTGTATTGTCAAGCGGTCGCATGAGATTAGGTCCGTATGGAACAAACTTGTCTCGAGCTTTGTCGAGAGGAACAAAATAGATATGGAGGTACTACAATGCAATACCGGATTCTTCAGAGTGTTATGGTTGCCGTCCTGTTAGTCGGGCTCTGCGGGTGCGAGAGCATTTTCGGGCCAGCGGCAAAGAAAGAGGCACCCGCTCAGGTAGTGTCGCTGTCGGATGTTCCGGAACCTGCCCGCACAACTATCGACAGGTTGATCGGCACAGGCACAATCAAGAAGATTGAGAAAGAAGAGACAGGCGGCAAAGTACTCTACGACGTTGAGGCAAGAGTGGGTGACAAAGACGTTGAGTACGACGTCGCCGCCGACGGCAAAGTGCTCACAAGGGAGGAGAGCGTTCCATACTCCACAGTGCCGGCTGCGGTTCAGGCCGCTGTAAGGAAGTACTTCGGCTCTGACGAAGGGCTTAAGGCCTCCAAAGAAATAGAGGACGGCAAGATATTTTACGAGGTGGAAGGAAAGAAAGGCGGCGCGGTGGTTGCCCTGAAACTCGATGAGACGGGCAAAATCCTCGAAGAAGAAAAGATCTGAGCCACAAGGTTCACTTGACCTTGATTGGCGTGAGGCACAAAGGGACAAAGTAGCAAAGGCACAAATGTGCTGGCTAACCTGGTAATTGCTTGTTTAATGTACGCTGCAAGTCTTTCAGGCGGTTTGATTCGTCAAAGCCGAGCAGAATTATCGGGAAGGCGGTCTTATTGTGCATTAGCGGCTCATCCATATCCACCCACTTTCGGCAGTACTGCCCGTCCGGCGTTCCGGGAATCGGCGAAAAATCCGCCAACATTCCGCGAATGCCCAGGCTGTGGACAAATCGCATCGAGGCCTCAAGCTCGGCAGTGTCATCGTGTGGATGGGCGAGCATTTGATACGCGGTGACATTTGAGGCTTCCGCCCCCGCAGCCAGCAGAAACTCCACCGCCTGCTGGAGCTCTTGCGAGAAAACTTTCGAGCCGGTCCGCTTTTGCCACTCTACCGAGCAGCTTTCAAAGCCAAGATAAAATGTTTTGAAGCCTGCCCGCACCATAAGTCTGGCCAAATCTTGCGTTATAAAGCGGGCGTTCAGGGCGTTGGGGCTGTGCAGATTGATTTTTATGCCCATTCGCATCAGCTCATTCAAAAACGGCAGTAAGACTTTCTCAGACTCAAATAGCAGGGCATCATCATAAAAAGCAGTATTTTGGACTCCGCAATTCGCCAATAACTCCAGCTCGGCTAAGGACCGCTGCAATGGCCGGGGCTTGAATCTGCCGTATACCTGCGGCACGGAGCAGTAGGTGCAATTGAACGGGCATCCGTCGCTGAGTTTCAGAACGCCGACGTTCAGCTTGTCATAAGCTTCCCAGAACGCAGGTTGCGCAAGGTCCGGCTCAATTTCCAGATATTTCCAGAGCGGTTCAAGGTCCGTGCCTGGCACTAATAGATCGGCTCCCAGGCGTTTTGCGTGATTGCTGCACAGTGTCACGTAGTTGCCGCCCAGTATGATCTTTGTTTGCGGCGATACTCTGCGAATATCCTGTACGACTTCCTGGACGCCCAGATACCAGTAGGTCATCGTTGTCTGCACAAGAGCAAAATCAAAGGGACTTTCTCGGGCGATAAAATCCCCAAATACGCTGCGCGGCAGGCCGAATCGCCGGAAATATCGCGGAATTGCCTCCAGGCAGGGCGGATTTGGGACTATCTCGTGGTAAAAACGCCCGCGTCCCCACCGGTCCGAGGCGATGTCTTTTTGCTTGGCTAAAAATGGATGCAGCCGGTCGAGATAATCGAAGAGCCTAAAATCCGCCTTGCCGCGCAAATGGCCTGCGACACTCAGCAGGCCGTATGGCTTCAGCCAGAAGTCGTAGGCGGCAAAGTCGTAGATCGGCGTATTCACCAGCAGGATTCTGGGCGCCATAATAACTCTGTCAGAGCGCTATTTGCCGACCGGGGAAATTGAAAATTTTCAATTGTCGATCTTCAATTTAGCCTTCCTCGATAACCTTGAATCCCATCAGGACTCCCAGGTTCTTAACGCTCTGCATGTGGTCGCCGAAAAAGACTGCGCGGTGCAGCAGCGTCATCACTCCGCCTTTGAGCACGCCGGCGCCCCAGTTGTGAAACATGCTCTGGGCGTCGCGCACTTTGGTCCAGAATTGGGTGCGGCAGCCGAGTTCATCCTGGGTTATCTTGAAGATCTTTCCGGTGGAGATTAACATCGTGTTGAGGTCGATGAATTTAGCGCAGGTTACAGGCTGCCCGATCGGCATCTCCACCTGCAGCGACACGCCTCTGTCACTGTCGGTTTGGGTGCGGATGGTAAAGGGCAGTCGTGGGCTGGTTGGCCCGGCCATTCTGGTGGCGCAGGTGCAGTGAAAGTGGATCAGTGCGTTTTGGGACGTATCGAAGACCGGATCGGTAACGAAGCCGGGCACGTTGAATGCGTAGCCGAACATCAGCATCGTCAGGGTCGAATCCATGTCCCCCTCGCAGACGCCGACCAGGCCCTCGTCATTAAGCTTGCTGTATGTCAGGCAGCCTTTGGCGGGCTCCCCCATGCAATGTGAGCTGGTGGTAGCAGTGGCACGTTCCTTGATCATCATATTCTTCATCGCCAGGTACAGCCGTGCCGAGTTGATAATCTCTTCTCTGCTGGGCTCGCGGATTTCCTTGGCCCTACTAATCCAGTATTGCTCGGCCTCGGCTTGGGCTGCTTTCAGATCAACGGCCTTATGGGCCTCGATGACTTGCTCATTGTTAACGGGGACCATCTCTGTGCCGAGTTGCTTTTTGACCTGCTCGGCAGAGCAGGCAGCCTCTGTTCCCTGGGGCTCGCCAACCATGAGGATCCGTGTTTGCCGCATCCGCGCAGGCACTCGCATAAGTGCGACCACGTGTGCCAGCTCGCTCCAGTCACCGGTGGGAAGCAGCACTACTTTTTTGCCGGCCTTTTGCCACCGAGGAAAGTACATCCAGCCATGGCCGCTGAATGGTTGCGAGAAGACCGCGGTGGGCAAGCCCACGTCAATGATTTGGCTCATCGCCTGTTCCGGCGCATCTCCGCCGTGTCCTTGAAGGTGGAATAGCAGTACGCCGTCAGCCTCGCTCAGCTTGGCAACGACCGCGTTCACGTCAACCGCAGGGACGACCTCGCCGCCGACAAACTTCACGTCGCCGAGCTTGCCTTCCAACTTAGCAAGGTATTGGTCGAACTTGGCGACCTCCTCGGTCGGCCTCGATAGGTAGATTCCGCCGGTTCTACCGATATACACCTTGTGGATTTTTACCGCAGGCAATTTAGGCGGCCACTCTTCCTGCTCACTTGCCATAGCAAGCTGGCCTATCCACTGCCCGCCCAGCACAGATCCTGCTCCGGCTGCGCTTACGCCCAGGAACTCTCGTCGATTTAGTGCATCGTTCATAGTCCGACTCCTTCTAAAGGCTAATTTACAACCCACCGTGGAACGGGGGGCTAAATATTTGGCTCTTTTCTGCCGGGCGTAGAATAAGCAGTTTGCCGCCCGTTGTCAATTGTCATTGACTTTGGCACCATAAGTTTGTTAGAATACGCAGTGAAAACACCGATGTAGAAAGTCGTAGAAGATGGGCAAGTCCATAAGAGTCGTAGTTTTGGTTCTGGCATTATTCTGGTTTCTACCTGGTTCTGCCCCTGCAAAATGTCCGCCGGGCGACCTTAACGGCGACTGCCAGGTCGATATGGCGGACCTACAAATATTCGCCGAGCAGTGGTTGGCTGCCCCAAGTAGTCCGGCTGACCTCAATAGCGACCAGGAAGTCGGCGTGATTGATTTTGCCCTGTTGGCTGAAAAATGGCTCCAGGCAGGCGTCCCGCTGGTTATCAACGAGGTTATGGCCGCCAACAGCAGCACCGTTATGGACCCCCAAGGCGAATATGACGACTGGATTGAAATCTACAACACCGGCGACAAAGCTATCAATGTGGGCGGAATGTATCTGACAGACATTCTGGAGCAGTCCACGATGTGGCAGATTCCTACTAATCGTCCCACCGCAACCACGATTCCTGCCGGCGGGTATTTATTGGTCTGGGCGGATAACGAGGTCGCGGACGCGGGACTGCACGCGAATTTCCAGCTTAATGCTGATGGCGAGCAGATAGGCCTGTTTGCGGCTGATGGGCATACCCTGATCGACAGCATCGCGTTCGCTGACCAGGCCGCCGATGTCTCCTTCGGTTGTTACCCTGACGGCAAGAATGAGCTGAGGTTCCTTGGCTTGCCCAGTCCGGCAGCGCAAAACCAGGGCGTGTACTTGGGGCGCGTCGCCGATACAAAGTTCAGTCATGACCGCGGCTTCTACGATCAACCTTTCCAGTTGACGATTACCTGCGAAACGCCTGGCGCAATCATATATTACACCGTTGACGGTACGCAGCCGTATCAAATAGGCGGCCGGTTCCCGACAGGCAAGGTCTACTTCAGTCCTATTCCCGTCAGCAGGACTACGTGTTTGCGCGCGGTGGCAATCAAGCCAGGCTGGATGTCCAGCAACATCGATACCCAGACCTATATATTTCTGGACAATGTAGTCCGCCAGCCGGCTAATCCATCTGGGTTTCCGAGTATGTGGGGTACTGAGTCGGCCGATTACGAGATGGACCCTGACATCGTGAACGCCCATATCGGTACGCTCAAGGACGATCTGAAATCTATTTCCACGATGTCGCTTGTGATGGATTCCAAGCATCTATTCGACTCCAAGGACGGCATCTATAGTCATCCACAGAGCAGTGGAATTACCTGGGAACGGCCCGGCTCTATCGAAATGATTAATCCGGACGGCTCAAAAGGCTTTCAAGCCAATTGCGGCGTCCGCATCTACGGCGGCGTCGGACGCCGGGAAAAAAAGAGAAGTTTGCGTCTGATGTTCAAGGGCATATATGGGCCTACCAGTCTGCGCTATCCTCTATTTGGGCAGGATGCGGCTGACGAATTTGACAGTTTGATTCTGCGCGCCAACTTCAACGATGGCTATCCCTTTGGTCAGGCTTGTTCACAGTACATTCGTGACGAGTTTTGTCGCCGGCTGCAATTGGCTCTTGATGATCCCTCGCCGCACGGCGTTTTTGTGCACCTATACGTTAATGGTTTATACTGGGGCCTGTATAATCCCGTGGAGCGGCCTGAATCGTCCTTTGCCGCCACGTATTTTGGGGGAGAAAAAGAAGACTGGGATTCGCTTAATTCCGGGCGTCCAATTGGAGATAGCACGACGATTACGTACAACGCCATGCTTAATGCAGTTCGCCAGAGCATGCAAACGAATGAGGCCTATCAGCGATTGCAGGGCAATAACCCCGACGGTACACGCAACCCGAACTACGTTGATTACCTCGACGTCGAGAATTACATAAACTATATGATCGTCAACCTCTACGTCGGCAATACTGACTGGCCCAGCCATAATTGGTACGCTGCCTTCAATCGCGTCAATCCCACCGGCTGGAAGTGTTTTTCGTGGGACGCCGAGTGGGTCGTGGGGCTTATTGTCGGACATGGGCTGGATTCGTACCTTACCGAAAACATGACCGGCGTCAGCGGCTACATCTGTGAGCCTTATGCCCGTCTTCGCAATAATACTGAGTTCCGCCAGCTCTTTGCAGACCACGTGCATGATGCGTTTTTCAACGGCGGGCCGATGTATGTTGACCCTTCTAATTCGCAGTGGAATCCTGCGTATCCCCAACGGAACTGCCCGGCCGCGCTGTATGCTGAGCTGGCTAAGTCCATAGAAAGGGCTATGACCGCGGAGTCTGCCAGATGGGGCGACGTCGGCAGCGGCACACCTTACACCGTCCAGCAGTGGCGCGATCAGCGTGATCAAATTCTCTATACATATATGCCTCAGCGCTCGCAGCTCGTGCTTGATCAACTGCGAAGTGCCAGCCTGTATCCTTCGCTGGATGCACCGGTCTTTCGCGTAAACGGCTCATATCAACATGGCGGGCGGATTTCTCCGACTGACCAGCTTTCGATTGCCGCTACAAGCGGTACGATCTACTACACTCTCGATGGCTCAGACCCGCGTTTGCCAGGCGGGACCGTTAATACAACCCACGCAACCAAGTATTCCGCACCTATAAAGCTAACTCAGAGCGCACACGTTAAGGCACGGGTGCTCAGCGGCAGTACCTGGAGCGCTCTTAATGAAGCGACCTTCGCGGTAGGGCCGGTGGCGGAAAACCTCCGCATCACCGAGATTATGTACCATCCAGCCGATACCGGCAGCCCAAGCGATGCGAACCAAGAATTTATCGAGTTGGCCAACATCGGCGCGGAGACCATTAACCTGAATCTGGCACGCTTCACTAACGGCGTCGACTTTACCTTCCCCAACGTAGAATTATCAGCGGGCAAATATGTCTTGGTCGTTAAAGACCAGGCGGCTTTTTACGCCCGCTATCCGGAATTCGCTGGAGTTATTGCCGGGCAGTACTCCGGCAGTCTGGCTAATGATGGCGAAAGAATCCGCCTGGAAGATGCTGTCAGCCAAACGATACTGGATTTCAAATACTCCGACGCCTGGCGTGAGATTACCGATGGGCAAGGCTTTTCGCTGACTATTGTAAATCCCGCTAATCCGGACATAAATAGCTGGGGCGAAAAAGACTCCTGGCGGGCAAGTGCCTTCTACGGCGGCTCGCCCGGCTGGGACGACACCGGCATTATTCCTGAGCCTGGCTCAGTAGTAATCAACGAGGTATTGACTTATTCACCTGGAGATTCTGACTGGATAGAGCTTTACAATACTACCAGCCAAGCGATAAATATAGGCGGGTGGTTTTTAAGTGACAGTGACACAGACCTCACGAAATACCAGATTGCCGATGGGACGGTGATTACCGCTAACGGCTATCTTGTATTCTATCAAGACCAGGACTTCGGCAATTCGGCTGACCCTGGCTGTTATACACCTTTTGCATTAAGTAAGTACGGTGAGACGGTATATCTGTCATCGGCGCAGGATGGCGTATTGACGGGCTATCGGGAGGCGGAGGATTTTGACGCATCTGAGGCGGGTGTATCGTTCGGCAGGTACTATAAAGGCAGCACGAATAACTACAACTTTGTGGCGATGAGCGAGAATACGCCCGGAGCGGCCAATGCCTATCCGAAGGTTGGGCCAATAGTAATCAATGAGATTATGTACAATCCCGGCTCAGGCAATCAGAATGAGGAATACATAGAGCTGTATAACATAGGCTCAGAGCTTGTAATTCTATACGACGATGATAAGTCTGAGGCCTGGCGGTTTACTGACGGGATAGAGTTTGTCTTCCCTTCCGACCCGCCAGTTACGATACCTGCGGGCGGGTATTTATTGGTGATAAAGGATCCAAATGCTTTTGCTGCCAAATATGGAGATATGCCTGCTGGGGTGGTGGTTGTTGGTCCTTATGATGGCCAGATGCAAAATGGCGGCGATAAGTTGGAGCTTTCTATGCCTGGCGATGTGGATGAACTTGGCACACGCCGCTACATTCGCATTGACAGGGTCAGTTACAGTGATGGTTCGCATCCGCAGGATTGTCCTGGCGGCGTAGACCTTTGGCCTATCGAAGCTGATGGCGGCGGGATGTCACTATCTCGCAAAACGCCGAGTGTTTATGGCAACGACGTAGGCAACTGGAAGGCGGCTACTGCTTCACCTGGTCGGGCCAATCCATGAGACTGCCGCCGCCAGAGGAGAAAAATGTCAATTAATTTGTCTGTGAGAATCCGGCTGTTTGTTCTGGCACTGGCCTTATCAGTGGTTTGTTCGGTCGAAGGCAGTTGGATGGTTACTGACCTGAACGGCGACTGCGTAACTGACCTGGCAGACCTGCAAATCCTCGCCGGGCACTGGTTAGGTCCTGCACAAAGCGGCGGAGACTTGAATAGTGACCAGACCGTCGACATGGCTGATTTTGCCGTCTTAGCCGGCCAGTGGCGTCAAACAGGGACGCCCTGGGTAGTAATCAATGAGATTCATTACGACCCTGACGTCAAGACCGAGCTAGTCGAATTCATCGAGCTTTATAATGCCGGCACAACCGAGGTGGATCTTTCCGGCTGGTATTTCCGCGAAGGTGTTACTTACACATTTGCGCCCGGCACTAAACTGCCGGCCAATGGTTACATTATCGTGGCTGCAAATCCACAGCACGTTCGCACGAAGTGGGGCTCGGCCAGGTTCGTGCCCAATGGGGTTCTTGGTCCTTTCCAGGGCAAGCTCGATAACGACGGCGAAAAGATCGAGATGTGCAACGCCCAGGGCCGGCAGGTCGATCAGGTGGACTATCAGCTCGGATTTCCGTGGCCGACGGTGGGCGATTCTGTGCCGAACGCCGATCCGCCCAATGGGACAGGCTGCTCTATCCAACTAGTCAATCCGTTTCTGGATAATGATCTGGGGGGCAGTTGGCGTCCGGCTTATCCCTCGCCGGCTGCGCAGAACAAGGAGGTTTATGCCGACAACATTCCTCCTCACGTCCGCCAGGTGAAGCACTCACCGTCTCAGCCCAAATCCGGCGAAGTCGTGACCATCACCGCCAAGGTGACCGATGCGGATGGAGTGGGCAGTGTGACGCTGCTTTATCAGTTGGTGAACCCCGGCAATTATATCTCTATCACCGACCCGGCGTACAATTCGAGCTGGCTAAACGTTGCCATGCACGATGATGGTCTCAATGGCGATGAAATGGCCGGCGACGATATTTACACTGTGCAGTTGCCTGGCTCTTTGCAGATTCACCGCCGACTGGTCCGATATCGCATTGTAGCAGGAGACAGTGCAGGGCGTTTCGTTGTAGTGCCATACGCGGACGACCCGCAGCCGAATTTTGCATATTTTGTATATGACGGTGTGCCCGGGTGGAGGGGAGCGGCCAAGCCCGGCGACTCGGGCGCCCTCGGACAGGTCGTGGAGTACAGCGCCGAGGTGATGAATAGTCTGCCCGTTTACCATCTGATCAGCAAGAAATCGGATGTCGAAGCGTGTGTGTGGCGCGAGCAGATCCCCTACAACAGCATGCAGGCGACCATCTTCAAGTGGTACGGCACGCTCGTTTATGACGGCGAGGTCTACGACCATATCCGCTACCGCCTCCGCGGCGGCGTCTGGCGCTACGCCATGGGCAAGAACATGTGGAAGTTCGCCCTGAACAGAGGGCATTACTTCCAGGCGCGTGACGATTACGGCAGGCAGTACGATACGAAATGGGACACGATCAACTTCTCGGCGTGCATCCAGCAGGGAGACTACCAACATCGGGGCGAGCAGGGTATGTTTGAGGCCGCAGCATTCAAGTTCTTCAACCTGATGGGCTGCCCAGCCTCGAAGACTCACTGGCTGCATTTCCGCGTGATTGACGAGACCGGCGAGACCGGAGCAACCCAGTACGAGGGCGACTTCTGGGGGCTGTATATGGCTATCGAGCAGATGGACGGCCGATTCCTCGAAGAGCACGGCTTGCCCGACGGCAACCTGTACAAAATGGATAGCGGCGCTCCCGACGTCGGGCCCGGCGGCGGTGCCCTTAACAACCAGGGGCCCACCCAGCCAAGCAACAATTCCGACCTCACCGCGTTTGAGAGCGGCTATCGCAGTCGGCCGGCCGAACCCTGGTGGCGGCAGAACGTCAATCTGACCCCGTACTACGGCTTCCGCTGTGTCATTGAAGGCGTGCATCACGGTGACATGGAGGGCGGCAAAAACTGGTTTTTCTATCACGACCCCGTAACGGGTCGCTGGTCTCTGCTTCCCTGGGACCTCGACCTGACCTGGGCCAACAACATGTACGGCAGCGGTGCGGATGAATTTACCAGAAACAGTATCTTCTCCAACGCCAACCTCAAGCTCGAATATCAGAATCGCCAGCGGGAGTTCATGGACCTGTTCTACAACAAGGACCAGGCCTACCAGGTACTGGATGACCTCGCGGATGTGATCGATCCACCCACCGGCGGCCCGACCTTCGTAGGCGCCGACCGCGCGATGTGGGACTACAACCCGATTATGACATCCGCTTACGTCAACGCCAGCAAGGCGGGTGCCGGCCGCTTCTACCAAAAGGCTGCCACGAAGGACTTCCGCGGCATGGTGCAGATCATGAAGGACTACGTTGCCTCCAGCAACCGCGCTTTCAACACATATACCGAGGACCCGCAGGTGCCGCAGACGCCCGTGGTCACCGCGACTTGTCCGAATAGCTTCCCGGCAAATGCGTTGACGTTTGAAGTCACGCCCTTTAGTGACCCGCAGGGCAACAATACCTTTGCTGCGATGCAGTGGCGTATCGCTGAAGTTACTCCTGGTTCCGCGGTGCAACCGCCGCAGGAACCCCAGGGTGTGATTCTTATACCTGATAGTGCTCAGTGGAAGTATTTCAAAGGCACACAGGAACCTTCGCCGACACAAGGCACCTGGCGACAACTCGGTTTTGATGATGGGGGCTGGCTGATTGGCGGCGCGCCGATCGGCTACGGCGAGACCTTCATCGTCACCAACCTGTCCGACATGCAGGGTAAATACAGTACCGTGTACCTCCGGAATGTCTTCGAGGTGGCCAGCCTCACGAACTTCGACAAGCTGGTCCTGGAGGCCAAAGTCGACGATGGCGTCAACATCTGGATCAACGGCAGGATCGCTTACCAGGAGAACGTGGCGTCGGCGGACCTTCCGTATAACGTGCTTGCGACGGCGACCATAGAGGACTACACGTTCAGACGCCAGGACCTTGGTGCCCCTGCCTCATGGCTGGTGCGCGGCACGAACGTCATCGCGGTGCAGGTGCTCAACTGCTCGCTCGGCAACAGCTCGGACTGCTTTATCGACGTGCGCCTGACCGGTGAGAAGACTCAGACGGGCGAGCCTCCGGGTACGCCGGGCAGTTATGGAAAAAAGCCGGGCAAATATGAGATTGACGCTGCCTGGCAGAGCCCGGAGATTACGAGCTTTAATAGCGCCGTAACCATCCCCGCCAGCGCAGTTAGGCCAGCCCGAACGTATAGGGTTCGCTGCCGGATGAAGGATAATACCGGCAGGTGGAGTCACTGGTCGAGCCCAGTGCAGTTTGTGGCAGGAGAGCCTCTTGCGGCCGGCACTTTGGCTAACCTGCGAATCACTGAGTTGATGTACAATCCTGCCGCATCGGCATCGGGCGACTACACCGACAATGACGATTTTGAATTCATCGAGCTAAAGAACATCGGCGATGAGACGCTCGATTTGCGCTACGTTTCTTTTTCTAACGGCATTACATTTGATTTTGGCAGTAGCCGGATTACTAGTTTAGCTGCCGGGGACTTTGTCCTGGTAGTAAAGGACGAGGATGCTTTCAAGTCGCGTTACGGCAGCGGACTGGCGAGTAAAATTGCCGGAGAGTATAGCGGGAAACTCGCCAACGAGGGGGAGACAATAAGCCTGGTGGATTTCTGGAATGGGACTATTGCGGAATTTCAGTACAACGACGGTAGGGGTTGGCCGCTCTCGGCCGATGGTGCGGGACATTCGCTGGTTCCGTTGGATTCGGCGATGCTTGGTCAGCCGCAAGGGTCTTTGAACTATGGAGGCAACTGGCGAGCCAGCACCTATATGGGCGGCTCTCCGGGCCAGGACGACCCCGAGCCTGTCGTCAATATTGTGCTCAACGAGGTTATGGCTCATACCGACTATACTAATCCATTATATCCGGATTACGATTCAAATGACTGGATCGAGCTTTACAATACTGCCGCATCACCGGTCAGTTTGCAGAACTGGTATCTTAGCGACAGTGCCGATGATTTGAAGAAATGGGCGATTCCTGCTGTCGTGATCGCCGGCTATGGCCGGCTGAGCTTCGATGAGGTTACTGGCTTCCACAAGCCCATCACTACCGGCTTTGGCCTGGATAAGGCGGGAGAACAGGTATTTCTATCGTATCTGCCGGGAACCGCCCAGGACCGCGTGGTTGACTGCGTGGGATTCAAGGGACAGGAAAATAGCGTCTCTCTCGGACGGTACACGGATGGCGGCAAATACTGGTTCAATATGACACCGTCGAAAAATGCTGCCAACGAAGCACCTATAACTCCTGATGTGGTGATCGACGAATTGATGTACCACCCTGCTGATGCCAACGAGGAGTATATCGAGCTATACAACCCCACGAAAAATCAGGTTACGCTGGAAAATGCTGATGGCAGGTGGCGTCTTGACGGCGGCGTGGATTACACATTTCCGCCCGGAGCCTCAATTCCTGCGGGCGGCAGATTGTTAGTGGTGGGCTTCGACCCTCGCGCTGAGACGTCTCGGCTGCAGGCTTTTATTGCTGCGTACAATGCCGGGGCACTAACGCCTGGCGTACACATTTTCGGTCCGTGGTCAGGTAACCTTTCCAACGCCAGCGAGCGCGTCGCTTTGGAAAAACCGCAAGCTCCTGACCAGGTGGGGGATTTAGGTTCCTGGGTGATTATGGATGAGGTGATTTACGCTGATACACCGCCTTGGCCTGATGCAGCAGATGGGACAGGCCAGGCCTTAGAAAGAATCCACGCGGACCAGTACCATTCCGGCAGCGACCCTGGCAATTGGCGGGCAGCTTCAGCGACGCCCGGCAAATGATTATCGGTCCAAAAGTCTCGGTGTAAATTGCGCTGTCAATGGTTGATCTGGCTATATTACCCAATTTAAGTCCAAGAAGGTGTTGACTTGACCATTCAGTTTATGTTAGAATAAGTAGAGTTGATGGGTTATGTATTCATTATGTCTGAAAGTGAGTTATTTGAAGGGAATTCCAGGAGGAAAACCAGTCAGCTTCGTCAGAAAAGCAATGCGGGGACGCCAGGCAGATTTGGGGCGGTTGTCGACCTTACGCTGAAGTGCCGCTACGAGATCAAGTATCTCATCAGCGAGGCTAAGGCGGCGGCAATTGCGCAGTTTGTTAAGCCCTATCTTCAGCCGGACCGCTACAGCAAGTTGCAGCGAGGCGGGAACTATCCGATCGTCAGCCTCTATCTGGACTCTGACGATTTACGGCTCTGTCGTGAGACTCTTACGGGGCAGAAGAATCGCTTCAAACTGCGGGTCCGTAGCTACACTGACGAACCTGAGTATCCTCGCTATTTTGAAATTAAGCGTCGGCTGAACAACGTCATCATCAAGAGTAGATCTCGAGTTATGGAGCGTGATGTGCCGGCTTTGCTTGCTGGATCGCCTCTGCCGCCACAAGATTATACAACCGACGAAGAGGCACTTAGTCAATTTCAGTTGTATGTCAAGAGCATTGACGCCGGGCCGGTCGTGCTGGTTCGCTACATGCGGCAGGCGTTTGAAGGTGATTCGGAAACCAGAGTCAGGGTGACTTTTGATCGAGAATTGTGCTATTGCATGACCAGAGCACCACAAGTGCGGCTTGGAGGTCCAGGCTGGCAGCACAATTCTGTGACTATGGGAAACGTGATTTTGGAGATCAAATTCACCAATCGTTATCCGTCGTGGCTGAGTCAGATGGTGAGATACCTTGACCTGCAGCAGGATTCGGTATCAAAGTATGCTACTTCAATACGACAATCCCGTTCTCTGGGATTTTGTGCACCACAAGTAGCAGGGGCCTGACATGGAAAGTGCTTGGCAGAGATTGGAAGATACGGCATTGAGCGGCGGATTGTTCACCCCGCAAGACATCATTTTGTCGCTATTGCTGGCTTTTATTCTCGGTCAGGTTCTGGCATGGGTGTACTACTTCACCCATAGCGGCCTATCGTACTCGAAGTCTTTTGTCCAATCGCTGATTTTGATCACGGTCGTGGTGGCGATGGTTATGGCGGTGATAGGCAACAGCATCATTACCGCTGTCGGACTGATGGGCGCTTTGGCGATCATACGTTTTCGCAACGTTATCAAGGATACTCGAGACGTAGCATTCATTTTCTGTTCGCTGGTCGTCGGCATGGCAGCCGGCTCGCAGCGATACGCTACCGCCATCGTGGGAACTATCGTCCTAAGTTCGATAGCCATATATTTACATCTTACAGGCTTCGGCAGCCATCAGCCACATAACGGCTTTCTGCGTTTCAGCCTCAGAGGTCACGTTGGTCCCGACCATCCGATTACCGCCATCCTCAAGCGCTTCTGCGGCAGTTTCACGCTTATATCTGTGCAGGATACCGGCTTTGGCGGGCCGGCTGAATACGCTTACCAGTTGATGATAAGGAATGCCGCCAGAAACGAGCAAATGATGTCCGAGCTGGAAAAAATTGCAGGTATTGAGAGCGTCAGCCTCACAATGCAGGAGCAGTTGCTGGAGATTTAGCTGGTGATGAAAAAAAAAACCTTCACAAGGTGCCGCTCCGGTTATCTGCAAGTGCAACGGCTATTGCCCATCCTAGTGTGGGTGGCGGTGCTGTTGTGCATCGTGGGGCTATTTTATCACCGCTCCCAGCGGTTTGAAGTCATCGGCATAGTTCAGGGTCGCGTTCATCAGGTTGCTGCTCCATGTGACGGCCAGTTAAAAATTGTCTGCGTCGACTTATTCGATGAAGTCACCAAGGGGCAGACGCTGGCAACACTCGATGACGAACTGGTCAAGGCTCAAATGGCTGCTATCGGCGCTGAAATAGAGCACTTGATGGCTCGGCTTATTCCTACACAGGAGCAACTGGTTACCCAGGCAGCAAATCTGGAAACCACGCATGTCGCAGACCAAAGGCGGTTTTTTGTGGACGTGGAGAACGCCGGGCTCCGCATACTGCAGTTGAGGGCCTTGATTGCCTCTGACCGTATCACGCTGGAAGACCTCGCTATTGAGGTGAAGGTCTCCCAGGACCTGGTGCAGCAAGACGCAATCGCTCCCTACGAGCTGCAGAGGGTACAGGTCCAGTACAATAGTCTGGCCAAGAAGATAGAGGAGAATGAGCATCTGCTGGAGCAGGCCAAGATTGACCTGGAACAGGCCCGGCAGAGGCGCGACGAATTTCTCGCTCGGCAGTTGCAGCACCCATCGGTAGATAGCGCTTTGGAGGTCATACGCAAAGAAGCAAAGGTCCAAGAGAAGCTGTTAGAACGGTTGCTGGTCCAGCGTAATTCGCTGGTGATTAAGGCTCCGGCCGACGGCATCGTCATCCAGATTCAGGCAAACGCCAATGTTGCTGCTTTGCGCCGCCCCGGCGAAGGCATTTTGCGTAGACCCGGTGAGGTCGTCTTAGCCGGCGATCTGATACTGACCATAGCGGAGCACCAGCCGACCGAAGTCGTCGCCTACGCCCGTGAAAACCAGGTCAATTGGCTTCGTGAAGGAATGGCGGTAGAGCTGGGAGAGCTTGCTCGAAGCGGTGGCAAGGCGCAGATTGCGCGTTCTCAGATATCGCGTGTTGGGCCGACTATCGAGCAGATGCCCCAGCGGCTATGGCGAAGTCCGGCTGTCCCTGAGTGGGGCCAGCCGTTCCTGGTTAAGATCCCACCTGCGATGGCGCTAGTGATAGGCGAAAGAGTCGGCATACGAAGGCTATAAGCAGAAGACAGAATACAGAAGACAGAATGCAGATGACAGAAAACAGAAGACGGAAGACAGAAGCCTGCCCTGAGCAAAGTCGAGGGGGCAGAAACTCTGTCCTCTGTTCTCTGCTTTCTGTCCTCTGTTGTTTGGCAGGCTGTGCGCCGCACAACTATAAAGCTGAGGCTGACGAGCAGGTTTACAAGATTATCGACCGTAAATGGCAGGAAAGTTTCGGCCCCAAAGCTAATTACCACATCAGCGACACCATTCCTTCGCCAAATGATATCCAAATCGAAAAGGCTGTGCCCGTTTCAGGCATTTTGACGCTGCCGCAAGCAGTGGCTATCGCCACAGTTCATAACCGCGACTATCAGACCCAGAAGGAATTGCTTTACAGTATGGCTTTGAACTTGAGGCTGACCCGGCATCAGTTTGAGACCCGCTTCTTCGGCGGACTGGGCAGCGGATATGCCAAAGACTGGAACGATGAGGTCGTTTCAACTGAAGCCAGCCTCGGTTTTAACCGCCTGTTGGCCACAGGTACAGCGATTAGTGCCAGCGTTGCTTCTACCTGGTCCCGTGTACTGCTTGGCAATATGCAGGGAGGCTGGGCATCGGTGTTGACTGCCAGCGTTGCGCAGCCTCTTCTTCGCGGCAGTGACAGGAGAGTTGTTCTGGAGAACCTAACTCAGGCTGAGCGGGATACGCTGTATCAGGTTCGGCTGTTCAATCGGTACCGCAAGACGTTTGTCGTCTCAGTTATTACCCAGTATTATCAGGTTCTGAAGCTTCTCGATGCCGTTAAGAATGCAGAGCAGAATTACATTGCCCTGGATCGCTTGTACGAGCGTTCGGAGAAATTGGCCAGTGCCGGGCGACTGCCTAAGTACGAGCTGGGCCAGATTCGGCAGGCTATGCTGCAAGCTCAGGATGCGCAAATCCAGGCAGAAAAAGAGTACAAGGTGATGTTTGACCGATTCAAGATGACTTTGAGCTTGCCTCCGACCGCCGAGTTCCAATTGGACCACAGCGAACTTGAATCGCTTCGATCTGCCGGAATGCTGGAGCCCGACTTTTCTGAAACCGAGGGTGTTGAGGCGGGATTGTGTCACCGCCTGGATTTAGTTAATAGCGCCGATGCCATCATCGATGCCCAGCGTAAGGTTTACGTTGCGGTGGACAGCCTCAGGGCTGACCTAAACTTGGTCGGCACCGCCAGCGCCATAGTATCGCAACAGACGGACCCAGCCAGCTATGTGACTTTGAAGCCGTTACGCGATGAGTACAGCCTCGCGATTGAATTCGGGTTGCCGTTGGATAGGGTAGCCGAGCAAGGCGCGTACCGCACGGCCTTGATAACGCTGAGCCAGCGGCACCGCGAGTACGAGCGTATGGCCGATACCGTTGCGCTGGAGGTCCGCCAGGCTTACAGCGACCTGACCGAGGCGGCAAAACGTTATAAGGTTCTGTCGGAGGGCCTTAAATTAGCCGATAAACGCTTGCGCGAAGCGTTTCTGCTGCTTCAATATGGTCGAGTAAGCAGTCGGCGGCTGCTTAATGCCCAGCAGGATTTATTCGATGCTCAGAATGAAGCTACCGAGGCTCTGGTGGCTTATGCGATTGCGACTTTGAGTTTTTATTGTAATAGCGAGGTGCTCCAGGTTCGGCCGGATGGAATGTGGGAAAAAACCTCTGTCGCCAAGACCGCGGCACGCTCATCGGAACCCATTCGAGATGAAAGGTTGGCTGAAAAATGAGGAGGTTCAGTTCTTTCGAGGTTGTTTGTTTAATTTTGGCCTGTTCTACGGCGACATTCGCGGCAGATATTATCTTGAATGAGTACAATGCCGTTGGGCCGACCGACTTTCTTAATGGTGGAAACGCTGCCGTAGACGATGACGGCGGACGAGCCTCTGATGTCCACTTTGGTCGCATCCAGGGCAACGGCGGCGATTGGTTCGAGTTAGTCGTTATTAAAGACCACCTCGATATGCGGGTGTGGAAACTTGATATTTACGATAATGGTGCACTGAATAGAACCCTGAACTTGACTAATCATTCCATCTGGTCGGACTTGCGCAGCGGCACTATTATTACCGTCGCTGAAGATGTGCCCAGTGATGTGAGCTACGACCCTGCATCCGGCGATTGGTGGATAAACGTTCAGGCACGTACCGGCGCGGACGGCCTCTATATTGACGCCGCCAATTTTGCCGTCTCCAGTAACAATTGGCAGCTACGAATAAGAGACTCTACAGGTAAGGTTGTTTTTGGCCCCGCTGGTGAGGGAGTAAGTCCGGCGACAGGAATAGGCAACACGGAAATATTCAGACTTGAAGCTGATCCCAGCGGGACGATTGCTGCAAATTCGCCCGATTACGACGATGGTAAGGACTTCAGTACGTTCGGTGCTGCCAATAGGTGGGGAGGACAGGACTTTAGTCAGTTACGCACTGTGACTGCCGCTGCAGCATCCCTTACGGTATCCTTCCCTAAAGGCCGAGAAGTCCTGACTGGTGGTACAACTGCGACTATCACATGGGAAACAGATGGAACTGTTAACGATGTTTTGGTCGAATTCTCTATAGACAACAGCAATACGTGGATCGAAGTTTATCCGCTCAATGTGGGTAACACCGGAAAGTATGATTGGCTTGTTCCACTAGTTGATTCGCAGCACTGCCTGGTTCGCGTTGCCAATAGATATAATCTGCGTGTTTTTGACGTCAGCGATCAGCCATTTTCCATATACGTATGCGGCCTGCCGGGTGACATAACCGGCGATTGTGTTGTGGATATGACCGATTTTGCCCTTTTAGCTTCGTGCTGGCTCGAAAGCAGCGGTCCGTAAGTCCGAGTCGCATTCTTGCATCAATTGCGAAATTGACAATTCATCCAATCATCTGCGATAGAGCGCTTTAGTTTGTGCTTTGTCAGCAAGCCGGCGGATTTTACTGGTTTTTTGCCCGATATTCTGTTTTATTGTGTCGCGTGCATAAATCTACGGATTACACAGGTTTTACAGGAGATTGAAGGATAGATGTGCTCCAGGCAAGGACAATATAAGTTCGCCGAGATCGAAAAGAAATGGCAGCGGTTCTGGGAAGAACATAAAGTTTTCAAAGCCGTTGATTGTGACAAATCCAGGACTAAGTATTACGTGCTTGATATGTTTCCCTATCCCAGTGCGGCCGGCCTGCACGTCGGGCATCCCGAGGGTTATACCGCCAGCGATATAGTCGCCCGATACAAGCGAATGAAGGGCTTTAATGTCCTGCATCCGATGGGCTGGGATGCGTTTGGCCTGCCGGCAGAACAATACGCCATCGACACGGGCACTCACCCTGCCCAGACCACGCGAAAGAACGTAGACAGGATGCGCCAGCAGATTAAGTCTCTGGGCTTTAGCTATGATTGGGATAGAGAAGTCAATACCACCGACCCAAAGTACTACAAGTGGACACAGTGGATATTTTTGAAATTCTTTAATAGTTACTATGATGACATCGAGCAAAAAGCCAAGCCCATCGAACAGTTGCCGATTCCGCCTGGCTTGACTGACGCCCAGAAGCAAGAGTACATAGACGACCATCGACTGGCTTGCGAAGCTGATGTTGCTGTCAACTGGTGTCCGGCTCTGGGCACGGTTCTGGCAAATGAAGAAGTGGTAGGTGGGCTGAGCGAGCGTGGCGGACATCCGGTAATTAGGAGGCCGATGCGCCAGTCGATGCTGCGAATAACAAAATACGCTGAGAGACTGCTCGACGATTTGAAAGAGGTCGATTGGCCGGAGTCGATAAAGAAGCTACAGCAAGACTGGATAGGCAAAAGCGTCGGCGCAGAGGTTACTTTTCAAGTCGATGGTTTTGACGAACAGATCACGATATTTACGACTCGGCCGGATACGTTATTTGGGGCGACCTATATGGTGCTTGCCCCGGAGCACCCGCTTGTGGATAAAATTACAGCCGGGCAGAGGAAAAAGGCTATCGAAGAATATCGCGCGGAGGCTGCCCGCAAAAGCGATCTGGATAGGACCGATTTGGCTGAAGAAAAGACCGGCGAGCCTTTGGGTGCTTACGCAATAAACCCCGTCAATAACGAGAGAATCCCGATCTGGATAAGTGATTATGTGCTCATCAGCTACGGCACCGGCGCAATTATGGCAGTGCCGGCACACGATGAAAGAGATTTTGAGTTCGCTAATAAGTTCAACTTGCCTATTATTCCGGTGGTTGAGCCAGACGATGCTGAACAAGCTGAGCTGGTCAGGCAGGGCAAGGTTTGCTTTGTCGGCGACGGCACAGCGATAAATAGCGGCCAGTTCAACGGTCTGCGAACGCCACAGTTCAAAGAGCAAATCACGGATTGGCTCCAGCAGAGACGCCTGGGCAAAAAAGCGGTGAACTATAAACTGCGCGATTGGCTTTTCAGCAGACAGCGCTACTGGGGCGAGCCGTTCCCACTTTTGCATAAGCTGGATGGCCGGGTTGTTGGCCTTTGCGAAGAGAATTTGCCTTTAGAGCTGCCGCCGGTGGAAAACTATGAGCCTCCAGGAACGGGTGAATCACCGTTAGCCAGTATTGGTGAGTGGGTGTACGTCACTCTGCCTGACGGGTCAAAAGCAAAGCGCGAGACAAACACGATGCCTCAATGGGCCGGAAGTTGCTGGTACTATCTGCGATACCTTGACCCCGACAACGACCGGCAGGCGTGCGGCCCGGAGAAAGAAAAATACTGGATGCCCGTAGATTTGTATATCGGCGGCGCCGAGCACGCGGTGCTGCATCTTTTGTATGCCCGTTTCTGGCACAAATTTCTCTACGACCTGGGCTATGTCAGCACCAAAGAGCCGTTCAAAAAGCTGGTCAATCAGGGAATGATCTTGGGCGAAGACGGCCAAAAGATGAGTAAATCTCGCGGCAATGTCGTAAATCCGGATAAGGTTGTCGCGGATTACGGTGCCGATTCAACGCGGCTTTACGAAATGTTTATGGGGCCGCTGGAGGCGGTCAAGCCCTGGAGTATACAGGGGGTGCAAGGGGTGTATCGGTTCTTGCAAAAGACCTGGCGAATGATTGTTGACGAGGATACAGGCGAGCTTGCCGAGGCGGTAAAAGAAGTCCCCGCAGACGAGACGACCCTTAGACTATTGAACCAGACGATAAGAAAAGTCGGTAACGACATTGAGACCTTTAACTTCAATACGGCGATAAGCGCGATGATGATTTTTGCCAATCATCTTAGCAGCCAGACAGTCAGACCTAAATCGGCGGTCGAAAAGTTCATCCTGATTCTTGCGCCTTTTGCACCACATATCGCTGAAGAACTCTGGCAAAGATTGGGCCACAGCGACAGCCTCGCTTACGAGCCATGGCCGCAATACGATGAAGAACTTGCCAAGGAAAAGGAAATTGAATTAGCCGTGCAGGTCAACGGCAAAATAAAGGATAGAATTATTGTTGGCGCAGAGACTGATGAGGAGCAGATAAAGCAAAGGGTCTTTGCCAGCAAAAAAGTGATGGCTGCTATGGCGGGCAAATCGGCCAGGAAAATCATCGTGGTAAAACCGAGGATAGTAAGCATAATCACCTGATACCGATGTGCACTGAGACTGAAGCAAAGCTGAAGGTTGATTCGCTGCCACAGATAGAGCGTAGGCTAACTGAGCTGGGTGCTGAGTTTCTCGCGGAGGAGCTTCAGAGAGACTATTATTTCGACAATGCCGGCTCCAGTTTCCGAAACAGTGACCAGGCGCTCAGGCTAAGGCGGCAGGTCACCGCCGGAAGGCAAAAGAATCTGTTGACCTACAAGGGTCCCAAGCAAAAGGACGACTTCAAAAAAAGACAGGAGATCGAAGTCGAGGTCGCAGATCACGGGCTTGGCGAACAACTACTTTCAGCTTTGGGATTCAAAAAGGTTTTGGTTTTTGAGAAGAAGCGCCGAATTTGGCGGCTTAGAAATTGTGTGGTTGCCATCGACTGCTTACCTCTGTTGGGCGGGTTTGTGGAGATAGAAGGTCCTGATGATGAGAAAATTGCCGGTGTCCAGAAGGATCTGGGACTATCCGATTTGCCGCACATCATACAGAGCTACGCAGACTTGATAGAAGAGAAACTACGTCAGCTCGGAAAAAAGCAAAGAGAAGTTTTTCTGTAAGGCTCACATTTCTCAGTATGAAGCCGGATGATGGTTATATCGCCTATATTGTAAATCCCAAGTCTGGTGCAAGCAGCAGCAAATTAGCCGGACGCCAGTTTCAGCATTACCTCGTTGAGAAAGGTTTCGACGTCAGGGTTAGTCTGACGGCTTCATTGGCCGATGCCTGCGAGCTGGCTACGGATGCTGCGGTTGATTATGGCTGCTCGCTGGTTGTGGTGGTGGGCGGCGACGGCACGGTCAGAGAAGTCGCGCACGGTTTGGAAGGTAGTGACAAGCCACTATTGGTTGTGCCGTGCGGCACTGAGAATCTGCTGGCAAATGAATTAGGTTTTGACGAAACACCGCAAACGATAATAAGAACATTTGAGTCGGGCTGCATTCGGCCATTGGACTTAGGAAGTGCAAACGGCAAATGCTTCGCTTCCATAGCAGGTTTCGGATTTGACGGTCAGGTGGTTCACCGCGTCAGCAGGCAGCGCAGCGGGTACATAGATTACTTTGATTACCTTGAGCCGCTCTGGAGAACCTTCTGGGATTACAAATTCCGCCCCATGAAGGTGGAAGTGGACGGCGAAGAAATTTATGACGGCGGCGGATTAGTTTTTGTCGGCAATGTCTCAAGATATGCCGTAGGCCTGCAGATATTGCATCACGCCAATTTCAGCGATGGGCTGCTTGATGTGTGCGTATATAAATGTGGTAGTCGGCTTCATTTGCTGAAACATTCGGCGATGACGGTTCTGAAACAGCACGCCTACAGCGGCGATGTGATTTATCGCCAGGGCAAAAGTATCTCGGTGACTTCCGACGCTACGGATATAAAGACTGAGGTTGATGGCGACCCTGGTCCACCGCTGCCCGTGCACATCAAGGTCATACCGCAAGCTGTTAAGGTAATGGTTCCGGAGGGCGCCAAGCCGGCGGGAATGAGAACCAGGATCATCAGAGCTCTGGGATAGCTATGAAGAAAGGCAGTTTCAGGATTGGCGATGTGGAAGTCGGGCTGAACGCCCCTTTATTCGTCATGGCTGGGCCCTGCGTTATCGAGAGCAAAACCTGCTGTCTGGATATTGCCCGCAGACTTGCGGATATTGGCTGCAGGACCGGCGTAGGCGTGATTTTTAAGGCGAGTTTCGATAAGGCCAATCGCTCCAGCCTGCGCAGTTTTCGCGGGCCAGGCATCAAGAAAGGCCTGGAGATTCTGGCAGCAGTTCGCCAAGAGACTAATCTGCCCGTTATGACCGATGTCCACGAGCCGGCTCAGGCTTGCCTTGCCGGGGAAGTTGTTGACTGTCTGCAGGTGCCGGCTTTCTTATGCAGGCAGACCGACCTTCTTTGTGCCTGCGCGCGAACGGGCAAGCCCGTGAACGTCAAAAAGGGCCAGTTTCTCTCGCCCGATGAGATGAAGAACGTGGTGGAAAAGATTCGTGCCTGCGACAACGAACAAATTATACTTACCGAACGGGGCACATTCTTTGGCTATAACCGACTGGTCAACGATATGACGGCGATCGAGGTTATGAAGAAGCTGGGCTATCCTGTGGTCTTTGACGCCACGCACAGCACGCAGCAGCCCGGCGGCTTAGGTTATGCCAGCGCAGGCCGACGTGAAATGGCCCCCATACTGGCAAAGGCGGCAGTCGCTGCCGGGGCGAACGGGCTTTTTGTCGAAGTCCATACTCAGCCGGATAAAGCCAAGTCGGACGCCGCCAGTATTATGCCGATAGATTGGCTTGAAAGCCTGCTAAAGGTGTGCAAAGAGATTTTTGGAATTATCCGTGGCTAAAAAAACGACTCAGCAGTCAAAGTATTTGTATGGGCCGGTGCCTTCGCGCAGACTTGGCCTGAGTCTCGGCGTTGACATTGTACCGCTTAAAGTCTGCACATTGAATTGCGTCTACTGCCAACTGGGCCGAACGACGCAAGAAAGCGTTGAGCGCAGAGATTTCGTTGCCGTTGACGCTGTGTTGGCAGAACTGAAGGAACGATTGGCACAAGGTCTCCGCGCGGATTATATCACCATTAGCGGCTCCGGTGAGCCGACCCTCAATGCCAGATTAGGCGACCTGATAGACGGCATACGAGCGATTACGGATATTCCCATAGCGATAATAACCAACGGCACGTTACTGTACCGGCAGGATGTCCGCGCCGACTGTGCCAAGGCCGACGTTGTATTGCCTTCACTCGATGCCGGTGACGAGCAGGGTTTCCAAAGAGTGAACCGTCCGCACAAGGATATCAGTATTGAAAAGCTGATTTCCGGGCTGTGCAAATTCAGGCAGGAGTTTGCCGGCCAGCTCTGGCTTGAGGTTTTTCTTGTCGAGGGGCTAAATACCGACGCCGAGCAAATTGCCAAGATCAAGGCTGCCATAGCAGTTATTCGCCCGGATAAGGTGCAGCTTAATACAGCCGTGCGCCCTGCCGCTGAGCCGAACGTCAGAAGTGTCGATACTGAAAAGCTGGACGCCATCGCCGCCGGCCTGGGCGAGAACTGCGAGGTGGTGGCTGATTTTTCGCCGGGCCGCCACCATCAGCGCTTGCCCAGCACCGCCGAAAGCGTATTATCAATGCTGAAACGAAGGCCCTGCTCGCTGGACGATATATGCGCGGGCCTGGGCATAGACCGGAACGACGCGCTGAAACATATCGGTCACCTTCAAGGGCAGGGGCGCATAAGTTCCGAACAAAAAGACCAAGCAACCTTTTTCAAGGCGAAGTAGCAACAACTCTTTACCCCTGCTGTAACCTCATCCGCAATTTGCAGACAATCTGTCGATATTCACACCCAATTTTGTAAAGCCGAAACGCTTATTGGCCGATAAAAGCGTTGTAGCAAAGCCAATTTTTTTGAGTTTGAACCACAAATGCAATTGGGAAAAAAGAGCCGACAACTCGTTCTCAACAAGGCTGGAGAGAAGTTCATATTTCGTTACGAACAGGGGCATGAGAACGAACTTCTGGATGCTCTAATTGAGCAAGCCAAGGATAAGCGGACGAGCTTCGACTGGTTTGATGCAGCGGTATTGAGCTTCAAAGTGACGCAGACACTTCTAAGCCAGGCGGACGAGCTCTTACGCCAGGATGTAGGTTCGCAGGTTCGAGTGAACCAGGTGTGACAAAGAATACGGATCGTAGTTTCAAAATTGATAGGTAGGTAGACTATGGAAATAGATAGCGTAATTGTCCAAGAGTTTCTGAACTACTTGAGGTTCGAGAAACGGTTTTCTGAGCATACAGCCAAGTGTTATGGTGCTGATTTGAGCCAGTTTAGTGGCTTCTTAGCTGATGGCTCGCACCGCGGCATCGGTCCTGCCGAGCCGATTTCTCTGTCTGACCGCCACGACGGCTCAGCTACCGCAGTTGCGACCCAGACCGAGTCGGACATCGATCAGTTACTTTTCGCGGTAGACGTCAACACGGTCAGGGGTTATCTGGCTTTTCTAAATGATAGGCAATACTCCAAAGCGACCGTAGCCCGCAAGCTGGCCACTCTGAGAAGCTTCTATAAGTTCCTGGTCAAAACGAATCGGCTCAGCTCCAATCCGGTCTCGGCGGTCAGGACGCCCAAGCAGGATAAGCGACTGCCGAGGTTTATGGAGTACGATGAGATAAAGAGACTGCTGGAGACGCCGCCAATGGATAACTGGCTGGGGGCAAGGGATAGAGCCATTCTGGAGACGCTCTACAGCACGGGCATGCGCGTCAGTGAAGTGGTGGCGCTGAATATGGACGACATCGACTTCTTGGGCGAAGCCGTACATATCCGCGGCAAGGGCAAAAAGGAGAGGATTGGGCCGATTAGTTCGTCGGTCTTGCAGGTCATTCAGCACTACATTGAGTTCAGGAATAAACGGGCACAGAATAACAGTAATTTTGACACCAAGGTGCTGTTCGTTAATAAGCACGGCAAGCGGCTCAGCACCCGTAGTGTCCGCCGCAAGATGGATAAGTATCTCAAAATAGCCGGCCTCGACCCTGCAATCAGCCCGCACACTCTACGCCATAGTTTCGCAACGCACATGTTGAATAACGGGGCTGATTTGAGAAGTGTGCAGGAGCTGCTCGGCCATCAGTCGCTGTCCACAACGCAGATTTACACGCACCTTACTACATCCAGACTCAAGGAGGTCTACCAGAAGGCTCACCCAAGAGAAAACGCGGGTGATGGCCAGGAATTTGAAAGCTGAAAGACATAGCGGTCAACTATGAAGAAAGAGCCGCTTTCTCACGGAAGCGGCTTTTATTTTGGACCTGCATTTAAGTACCCTGCGTGGGCCTCTTACGCTTACTGCGTTTTGCAGCTTTCTGCCGCGTTGCTGCCGATGTATTCGGGAACAAGCTCTTTGATTTTCTGGACTATTTCGCTGTGGTTTTGTCGTTGGGTGATTGCCAGCAGCTCGTCTATCCCGGCGCGGAGCTTATCGCGGTCCATCGGGATGTTTTTCCATATCCTGATTTTGGAATGCCTGGTGCGCTGCATATTCTCGCCTTCTATTGATAGTTCTTCAAACAGTTTCTCGCCGGGACGGGGATTGGTGAAAGTTATCTCAATGTCTTCGCCGGGCCTGAAACCGCTGAGCGTAATAAGCTCTTTGGCCAAGTCCACGATTTTTACCGGCTCACCCATATCCAGCACAAAGATTTCGCCTCCCTTTCCCATCGTTGCCGCCTGCAGCACCAGTTGGCTGGCTTCAGGTATGGTCATAAAGTACCGCTTCATCTGTGGGTCTGTCACGGTCACCGGGCCGCCTTCGGCGATTTGCTTTTTGAAGATGGGCACAACCGAGCCCTCGGAGCCAAGCACATTGCCGAACCGAACGGTGACAAAATGCGTCTGGCTGGTTCTACTTAAATCCTGGATATACATCTCGGCGATTCGCTTGGATGAGCCCATGATGCTGGTTGGGTTGACGGCTTTGTCCGTGCTAATCATCACGAAATTTGCCGTGCCGAACCGATCAGCAGCATCCGCAACCGTCTTTGTGCCCACGACGTTGTTCTTGATAGCCTCTCCAGGGTTGAGCTCCATCAGCGGTACGTGTTTGTGGGCAGCGGCGTGAATTACGACCTCTGGTTTGTAATTCTCGAAGATGCGCTCTACTCGCGGCTTATCGGTAATGTCGCAAATGATGCCTTCAAGGCGGACGGCGGGAAATTGCCTATGTAATTCTCGCTCAATGTAGAATAGCGGATTTTCAGCCTGCTCAACGAGCAACAGTAAATTCGGGCTGAATTTACATAGCTGCCGGCACATCTCCGAGCCGATCGACCCGCCGGCCCCTGTGACCAGAATTACTTTATCTTTAGTAAACGCTTCTATAGAGTTCTGGTCGAGCTGAACGACTTCTCTGCCCAGCAAATCATTGATATCGACGTCTCGAATTTGAGAGACGCGGAACTTGCCGGAGGCGATGTCCGTAATTGCAGGCACTGTCCGGAACCGAATTTTGGCGCCCTGGCACACCTGAATGACTCGCCTTAGCTGCTGATGGGTCGCTGAGGGCATGGCGATGGCAATTTCTTCGATATTGCGGTCGGCGCAGATTTTCGGCAATTCCTCGACAGTCCCCAGGACTGGGATGCCATGAATGTCAATGCCTTGTTTGATAGGGGCGTCGTCGATGAAGCCTATGACCTCATATTCTGCTATGGGCATACGGTGGATCTCTCGCAGAAGTGCCTCGCCTGCGTTGCCCGCGCCGACTATGAGAAACCTCTTTAGTCGGCTGCCTTGGACCGTGCGGAATTCCTCGTGGTATAGGCGAATTACCATACGAAGTCCGGCCAGCAGTAGAAGTGTGCTGAACATATCGGCCATAACCACGCCATCCACATCCCAGTAATTTATATCTGGCAGCTTTGCGCGGAGGTACCCGATATGCGGTACTATCGCAAACAATACGACTACGATAATAATAGTGCTTAACAGGGAGGCTCGAAAAATCCCAAGAAGGTCGGAGATTCCTACATAGCGCCACCAGCCGCGATATTGCTTGAAAAGTCCAAATATCACCAGCTTGATGGCGATAAAGATCGATAAGTAAGGAAGATAAAGCGGTACAAACCAATCGCCTGGAAATTGCATATCATTTAGCACCAGGAAGGAGAGCATTAAAGACGCTGCAAAGGCGATTATGTGGGCAAGTATAATCAGTGGCTTGCGAAATCTCAGTAGTAGAGTAGGGGAAGAAACGGGTAGTTGTGACAGGCTTTGATCTTTGCTTTTCTGCTCCGTATTGTTTGCCGACTCGGACATATCTTCCCAGACGCCATAGCTCTGCCCACTTTGTGGGTAATTGAGAATTTAGAATGAAGAATTGAGAAATTTCCACATTCTACATTCTGAATTCTTAAACCTACTCCCTCCTGATACAATTTGCACTAATTAAACACCACTTGTCTTATTACTGAACTTTTGCAAAACTCTTATTATTCCTCAACCGGCGATGACGAATCGGGCTGTTTTTCTGACTCCGGCTGCTTCTTGGATTCCTCCGGCTTGGTTGCAGGTGTGTGCGGCTCGGTTTTAGTCTCCTCTGGATAGGTATACACATCATCCAGTGCGGTATTGTCAACTTTGTTACGCATCAGCGCGTAAATCACAGTATTGGCTGAAAAATAGAAGCTCACTAAAAAGGAGATAACTAATCCGACCGTGACCAGCACGAATATGTGGACCAGGACAGCCGCGACCGACTCCGACCATTTACTGGCCTCGGACGCTGAGCAGCTCAAAAGGTTAGCGAAGCTTGGCTGAGGCCAAATAGCCTCAAGCTTGCTGTTGTCGCCCAGAATGCCCAATTGCAGAGTCCGGTGAGAGACCCACAGCAGCAGGAACGCAAAGAACCTTACAAACACATAACAAACTGCCCCGTAGATCGCAGCCAGAGCGGTGTAAAAGCCCATTCGCCACGGCTTTGCGTATATGTAGCTAAAAGCACGACTGATGGCGTCAAAGCAGTCCGCGTCATCGTATCCGACCGCAGGGAACATTAGGTTGAACCCGGCTACCCCTCCTATTAGGACCACCGCTATCAGCCCGCCCGCGAGCAACGTCAGCGGCATACAAATGCCCACCAGCAGTTCGCCGACCCATGGGATGTTGCCTATTAGGCCCAAGACAAAGATGAATAGGCCTATGAAAACGATGATGCCCAAGGGCGTCAAAGGAGCGGCCAAGAGACTGACGAACCTTTTTGTGCTGAAGTTCAAGGCCTCGCCCAGCCCCGGTTTTTCGCCCCGCGCAAATTGCAGGGCGGCGATTCGGCAGATGGCTCCGCCGGCGATCGAGGCCACAACAAGTGTGATCACAATGAAGATGATACTATAGATATAATTCTCTATTGCGGTCTGGCCAATTGCCTCGAAGAACTCAGCGATGTTTGTGGTCACGCCTGTGATGTCAAGCCACAGCAATGAGTAAACTGCCCCGTGGAATCGCGTGCTAAGGCAGTGCCACAGGGTGGAGAATACGCCCGCTTCGGATTGTGCATCTGATGTGGCGATGACTACGTAGTCCATGATCCAGCCAGTTATGCACAGAGCGGCCACCGCCATAAGAGCAATTATCAACTTGCTCGGCTGAATGGCCATGCGGAAAGTCTGGAATATTCTCGGAAAGAGAAGATTGTCGAGTAACTGCGACGTTTCTTTTTGTTTTTCACCGGCCATTGTGCTTCCTTTCAAAAGGGTTACAGTTACTATTGTCTCTGCAAGAAACGGGTGTAAATATATATAGCTTATTTACGGCAGGTTTCAACAAATTTTGCCACATTTTGTTTGCCGATTCCTGCACTTATTGTCTGCCCAGAGGGCGGTCCGGACGAATAGTTGGTGGCTCGCCCGGCTGCTGTAACTGGGGCGGGCAGATTATCTTGTATTCACCGTCCAGCCAGGCGCCCAGGTCAACGAATTTGCATCGCCGGGAGCAGAAGGGAAAGAATTCTGCTCCCTCTGGCTGTTTTCGGTGCGACGCTCTAATGGTCTTGTGACAGACTGGACATCTGCGCATCATACTACGATACTGGTCTATCGTCCTATGTGTTAAATCAGGGGGTGTTTTCTTCTGCCGAGTGCGACTCTCGAAAGATGGCTTTGTTGGCTTAGCTTTGCTGCCACGCTGTCGGAGGCTTGGCGCCGCTCATTCCTGCTCGCTTGCCGCGCCTTTTTCCAACATTCGGGTATAGTCGACACAATGTCGTGCCCAGGGCTGCGCCTTAAGTCGAGCCTTGGGTATTGGTTTGCCCGTGCCTTCGCAAATGCCGTACGTTCCGTCGGTTATGCGCTGCAGCGCATCGTCGATCTCCCGCAATAGTCTCCTCTCACTATCCACCAAGCCCAGCACGAACTCCTGCTCGTAATTGTCACTTCCGAGGTCAGCCATGTGGATAGGCATACTGGATAAGTCACCGCTGGCGTCCAGCCGAGACTTCTTGAGAGTTTCTTCTTCTATCTCGCTGACACTTCGCAGAATTTCTCCGCGTTTTTCCAGCAGCATTTCTTTGAATTGCTTAATGTCAGCCGTGCTCAGATGACTTTTCTTCGGCTTCGCCTGACTGTTCTTACCAGTAGCTTTTTTCTGTTTCTCGGCCACTTCCGATACGCCTTACTCATCGCCAGACAACCGCTGGCAGTTCAACACAAACCTGTATTGTACACATCGCGGGATTTCTTGTACAGAGGTTCTCTTATCCAAATTCCCTATTATATTGCAGGAAGTGCCCGTGCTTAGCGAGGATAGGTTAGTCAAAGCGGTAAGTATTTGGAAAAAAGGCACTTATGTACGCAATCTCACATGGTTAGTACCTATAATAGCGGCCTTAGGAGCTGTTGGCTTGCCCACTATCTTTTGCAAATCTGCCCAGGGGAATGAAAAAATTTTCGTTGCCGACCTTGCCGGTGAAGACCCTAACACCGAAGACATCCTGAATTTGTGCCGGCGAGAAAATGTCTTTGGCTTTGCCGATGAAGTAGCTGGCGGGGTTTTCGGTGCCGTTTCCTGGGCGTTGCTTGGCAGGCCTCCTGCCTGTCAGAAGCAGGATTTCGTCGCAATATTGGGCTGCCAGGTTGATATCGTGCGTTATAGCCACGATTGTTTTGCCTTTTTCGAGCTGAGCGGCTTTGAGCAGATCATAAATGTGGACTTGATGTCTTAGGTCGAGAAAGCTGGTCGGCTCGTCCAAAAGCATGATAGCGGTATTCTGGGCAAGGGCCCTAGCGATGAAAACTCGTTGGCGCTCGCCTCCGCTGAGGTTTTTCATTGGTCGCATGGCAAACTGGGCTGTGTCGGTCGCCTCAAGGGCTTGGCTGACCGCTTCTCTATCTATTTTCCCATCGAATCCAAATGTGCCCAAATATGGCGTCCTTGCCATCGAAACGACCTCTGCGACCGTAAAGTCAAAAACGGGCACAAATTCCTGGCGCACAACGGCAATTTTTTGCGCAAGTCTTCTTGGTGAATACGATTGTATACGGGCTGCCTCTATCATTATAGAGCCGGCCTGCGGCCTGAGCAATCCGCACAGCAGGTTAAGCAGGGTGGTTTTGCCGGCCCCGTTTGGTCCTGCTATGGATAGAAATGTTCCCACTTTCACATCAAAGCTGACCTCTTGTAAAATGCTGCCCTGGGGGAAATAGCCGAAACTAACATTTTTGACTTCTATGATGCTGCTCATTTTAACCAACTGATTTTTCTACTATGTCTTGCCAGTAAAACCAGGAAGAACGGCCCGCCGGCGATGGCCGTAATCACGCCAACGGGCAATTGGGCAGGGGCGACGATTATCCGTGCAAGCGTGTCGGCGGCAACAAGAAATGCACCGCCGATTATCGCGCTGATGGGCAGCAGTTGCCGGTGGTCAGGTCCGCATACCAGGCGAACTCCATGAGGAACGACCAGACCCACAAACCCGACTAGGCCGCTCAGGCTTACAGCGATAGCAGTTATAAAGGCTGCAAGGGCAAAGGCAACTATTTGGGTTTTTGCCGTATCCACGCCGAGGCTCTTTGCCTCCTGTTCTCCGAGGCTCAAGATATTCAGCCGGTGAGAAACGCCAAATAGACCAACAGTGCCTGCCAGGATACAGCCTGCGCTAACGCCCAGTGCGGAGGGACCCTTTTCGGTGATATTGCCCATCAGCCAAAATATGGTCGAATGTACCTGGTCACTTCTGGCTATGGATGTAAGAAACATAATAACTGCTGATAAGAAGGCATTGATTACCACGCCAGCCAGCAGCAGATTTGTTATTTGAGACTTTCCGGTAGCACGTCCGATGAGCCAGACAAGCCAGACGGTGATAATCGCTCCGACGAATGCGAAAGCTGCTATGGGTGACCCGCCCCAGAAGCTCCAAGTTGCACCGGATAAAACCGCGGCGATCGCGCCCAACCCTGCGCCGCTGGATATTCCCAGGATGTAAGGGTCCGCCAGCGGATTCCGTAAGATCGCTTGCAGCACGACACCGGAACATGCTAAAGCTGCTCCAACCAGGGCAGCCAGAATCACTCGCGGCAGTCTGATGCCGACCAGGATTTCGTAGTCGATATTCTCGCCCGGCGAACTGCCCGGACCAGTGAAGACCTTTCTCAAAGAAACCTTCTGCGAACCCATCAGGGCGCACAAGCACATCACTACTGCAAGCGCCGCCAGACAGAACGTGATTCTGATGCCAAGACTTTTTGCAGTTAGAACTTGAGTCATCGGTCACTCGTGGCCATCCATGTCCGGATGCAAACAATGGGCAACCAGATCCAATCCCTGGCACAATCTTGGACCTAATCTCAGCGTGGTGTCCGGATCAATAACGTAGATTCTCTTATTCTTTACAGCGGACAGTGTCGGCCATTTGCCCCAAAATTTTTCCGCCGCCTGCTGCTGCTCAGGGATATTGTCTACCCCCATTGCCGATTGAATTATTGCCTGTGCCCCGCAAGCCAGAAGCTCTTCAGTACTTAGAGGCGGATATTGTTGGATAGTAGGGCCAATAGCATTTTGTCCGCCTGCCAACTCGATAAACTCATTCAGGAACGTGTTTCTGCCTGCCACCCGTAAAGGTTCAGTCTGTACGACCCACAGGACTTTGATTTTGTTTCTGGCAGCAAGTTTCGATTGTAGATTGTCCAGCCGATTGGTGATGTCTTCATCCAGTTGGCCGGCACGGTTTTGTGTACCTGTGGCATCGCCAATATCTTTGATTGCGGTCAGCATCGCTTCAATGCTTTCGATTTTCAAGGGCAAAACCCGGTAGCCCAGACGGTGCAGGGTCACCGCAACTGATTTTTGTTGCTCAAAGCACTCTGTAATTACTAAATCGGGCTTAGATGCTATGATGGCTTCGGTATTGGGTTGCCAAAATGTCCCCACCTTATTCTTGTTGGCTGCCTCGGGCGGATAGTCGCTGTCGCTGGAAACAGCAACGACTTTTTCTCCGAGGCCCAGCGCAAAGAGAATTTCAGTAAGGTTTGGCGCCAGCGAAACAATCCTGTTAACGACAGTTGCTGGAGCAGCAGCGTTTGGGCGTTGATCTGGAAAAATTCTGAGTATAAGAAATCCCGCGCCTGCCAGGCATACGATTGTCAGCAATAGCCACCACAGCTTATTCATTTAGGTCCTCTTAAACTGCTTTTCCAGTTCGCTTATCGAGAATTTTATTGTGGTGGGTCTACCGTGGGGGCAGCGGCTTGCACATTCTGTCCGCTGCCTATCCGCAAGCAATTGTACTATTTCGCTGTTGCTTAGCTTCTGGCCTGCCTTGATCGCCGCCTTGCACGCAGCTAGGTTTAGAACTTCGTCGAGCAATCTTTCCGGGTCAAGCTCGCCGGCCTTATCGGTTAGCAGGTCTGTCAAATCACGGACAAAGTCTACGGATGCCGCCCGTGCCAGCAGGGTGGGAAACGCCTGAATGGCCATAGTCTTAGGACCAAAGGGCACAAGTTCTATTCCCAATAGTTCGATGAGGTTGGCGTTGGTTCGCAGCGCATCCAGTTGAGCATCGGTTACCTCAAAGCTCTCCGGTATTAGCAATCGCTGCGACTCGAGTTTGCCGGCAGAAATTCGCCTGGACAGGTCTTCGTACAGTATCCGCTCGTGAAGCGCGTGCTGGTCAACAATTACAAATCCATCATCTGTCTGCTCGATAATGAAGCTGTCGTGTATCTGCAAGAATTTAGAGTCCGGCGTAGAGCGTTTATCGTTTAGATTTTCTATCCGCTCTACGCTGTACGCTATCTGCTGTTCCTTGATGGGCTTATGTTTCTTGAAGAATTCTGCCATCGCGTCAGCAATCTTTTGGCTTCTGGCGGCGCCCTCGCGGACGCCCGCAGATTGCCCGGTTGTTGCCGGCAATCTTGCCGCCGTCTGAAGGTCTGTGCCTAAGAGCTTCTCCCGCAGACACCCCAGTATCTGAGAATGGATGAGATTGGCATTATAAAATCGCACCTCAATCTTGGTAGGATGCACATTCACGTCATAGTCTTCGTAAGGCAATTGAATGAATAAGAAGATGACAGGGAATCTATCCGGCTCTAAGCTGCCGCGGTACGCTTCTTTGATCGCGTGCGAGATGAATTTGTCGCGGATGAATCGGCCATTTAGAAACAGATATTGGAATACGTTGCTTGTTCTTGAAGCGCCGGGCGTGCCCAATAGGGCGAAGATGTGCATCTGCTTTTCGTCGCTTTCGGCTTCAACCAGATTCTCGGAAATCTCCGATGAAAATAGCTCAGCTATTCGCTGACGCAGACTTTCGCTGCCCGACAAGCGATAAAGTTCTCTGCCGTTGTGTGTCAGCATCAGGTCCAGCTTATTGTTTGCCAAGCCGATACGGGTGAATTGCTCGACAATGTGGCCCATTTCGGTGTTGGCGGTTCTAAGAAATTTACGCCTGGCAGGCAATCTGTAGAAGAGGTCTCTGATTTGAATGGTGGTGCCATAATCTGCACTGCAAGGACTGATGCTGCCTTTATCTCCGCAGTCAATCTCAACGCAGTTGGCCGTCAATGAATCTTTTGCCCGGCTTATTGCTCTGACCTGGGCTACCGATGCAATGCTTGCCAATGCTTCGCCTCTGAATCCAAGGGTAGATATGGCCCGAAGGTCTTCGGTGGTTCTGATTTTGCTTGTGGTGTGCGACTCGAACGCACGGGCCAAGTCCTCTGCGTCCATCCCACAGCCGTTGTCGCCGACCGATATTAGTTTTCGGCCACCATCTTCGATGGATACTGTTATTTTTGTTGCCCCGGCGTCGATGCTGTTTTCCATCAATTCCTTGACCACGCTGGCAGGCCGTTCGATTACCTCGCCGGCAGCGATCATATTCACCATATTCTGGTCAAGTACTTTTATCTGTCCCATAATTGACTTATTGTATTCGTTTCTTTGGGGAATTCCAGTGGCCATTTATCAACGGTACCGGTCGACCGAAGAGAACTTAGGTGGTTTGGCAGTAGTTACTAAGAAATGGTTGGGGATTGTCGTTTCAAAAGAATTTTACTGCGGACATTCGACTTGTCCAATGGAAGCATTTCCTATCCATAGTCTAAATGGGCTTGTTTCTTAAACCAATCGTGATTCTGATCCGAGAAGTCGATGAATCTAAGGGTATTCTGGTAATATTGCGAGAATTCTGGTTTTTTGGGATCCATTGCTGAAATTGATAGCCGAACATCGGTTTTGCGGCTTTCTCTCCATCTCCTAGGCCAATCAACAACTATGCCTGTAGTGTATTCACTCTTTGCATTTTTTTTGTAATGACTTTTATACGGTAAAACCGTATCGAGATAGAATTCCTTATTAAGATCAGGCTTTGCAAACGAAGGGCCGAATGATACTCCTATCCACTCCTGTGATTCTTCGGTGTGTTTTGCTTCAAACATCGGCTCTCCGAGATACTTATTTAGATTCGCTATCGAGTATTGTTTCTCCGCATGCGATTGTTCCTCTAAAGGGCAGTTGAAGTTCAATACCGTAGCATATTGTTTCTGCAATCAGGTGGGTGAAACTCGGCAAAGACATTTTGTTATATAGTGTCCAGAAAAGAATAGTGTCGCTAAAATAGGCATTGCCAATTGCCAACCATCCTACACCCACATGCCCATCAGGCAATGGAATAATATTCAGTCCTCCTTTTTGCTGCTTTACATATTCGGCTAATTTCTCGTCGCATTCAGCCATTTTCTTTAAGCCGCCCATTGAATAGAAAAGGTTTTCAAAACCAAGCACATCAAGAAAGCATAATAGCTTCAATTCTTCCATAAGTTTCAGTATAGCAAGGCAAATCACTTGGATTTAGCGATTCTTAACGCTTGTTTTGCAGAAACGCGACAAACTTTGCCATTACGGTTTATAATAACATATTGGCCCAGCAATGCTTTTCGCTGCAATTCTTCCCGCACGGCTTTTCGAAGACAATCTTTTGCACGAAGTGCCATTCTATGAGTTTCTTTAGTAACCATAAGCACACCTTATAATTCTTTCATATATATCACTACTGTCCCGTTATAAGTTGAATAGTAACAATTGGTTATGAAACTCAAGGATTTCATTTTGCGACATATTTTTCGTAAGTACCTGTGAAATAGGGACTTTCTCGAAAAGTACAAT
>Ga0315279_10001000_pt1 | contig 49270 bp, 52 predicted proteins | sample YL17G06_20_MG_FD_203694 | JGI IMG/M metagenome (GOLD analysis project Ga0315279, IMG submission 203694) | Sediment microbial communities from Yellowstone Lake, YNP, Wyoming, USA - YL17G06_20 | ecosystem: Environmental > Aquatic > Freshwater > Lake > Sediment | place: USA: Wyoming | collected... | reverse complement strand
TTCTACGGTTTTGTCTTTAGCAATCTCTGTAAGCATACTGCTAACGGCCAAAGCAACTACGCATCCAAAAGTTTGAAATTTTACATCAGAAATTATTTCTTTTCCTTTAACTTTCTTAATTTTTATGTAAAGCTCCATAATGTCTCCGCACTGAAAATTCCCTACCCTTCCCACGCCGTCTGCATCTTTAATAATGCCGACATTCCTAGGAGTTTTAAAATGTTTCATAACTTCTTTTGAATACAAACTTTGAGTTTTCATTATTCCCACTTTCCTTTGAATGGCGATATTTTTCTCAGTCTTTCAATGACCTTAGGCAGAACCTCTAGCGTGTAATTTATATCAGTTTTGGACGTGTACTTTCCCAAAGATAATCTCAGAGAACCGTGAGCTTGTTCATGCTTTAAACCAATGGCCATCAAAACGTAAGAAGGCTCTAGATTTGATGACGAACAAGCAGAACCAGTTGATCCGTATATGCCTTTAGAGCTTAATTCAACAACCAAAGCCTCTCCTTCTATAAAGCTAAACCAGAAATTAGTATTGTTGGGCAGTCTTATTTTCGGGTGACCGTTCAAGTGAGATTCTTCTATATTTAAGGTTCCCTTGATTAGCATGTCCCTTAATTTTGTCAATTTTCTTTCTTCTGCTTTCATTTCCCTTTTCCTTAATTCAACTGCCTTAGCCAAGCCAACTATGCCAGGTACGTTCACCGTGGAAGATCTTAGACCAAATTCATGTCCTCCACCATGCAATAAAGGCTCTATCTTAACTCCATTTTTTATAAAAGTAGCTCCAACACCTTTAGGCCCATAAAACTTGTGAGCAGAAACAGAAAGCATATCAATGTTCATTTTATTAACATCAATCGGTATCTTCCCAAAGGATTGAACAGCATCAGTATGAAAATAAACTTCATGATTGGAGCATATTTTCCCTATCTCTTTTATAGATTCAATGGTTCCTATCTCGTTGTTTGCATGCATTATTGAAACTAGAACAGTATCATTCCTGATTGCATTTTCTAATTGGACTAGATTAACAAATCCGTCTTTATCAACAGGCAGATAGGTTACTTCAAAGCCTTGTTTCTCCAGCCATTTGCAAGTTTCTATAACAGCATGATGTTCTATAGACGATGTAATAATATGCTTTCCCTTTTCCTTGTTAGCAAAAGCAATGCCTTTTAACACAAAGTTTATCGATTCAGTTGCACTACCATTAAATATTATTTCTTCAGGCTTGGCGTTTATGAATTTTGCTACAATCTCTCTTGAGTCTTCTAAAGCTTTTTTTGCTTCCAAACCCATAGAATGAAGACTCATGGTATTTGCAAACTTCTCACTAAAATAGGGCTGCATGGCTTTTAGAACTCTTGGATCTAATGGCGTAGTAGCCGAATAATCCAGATAAACCTTTCTCATAAAATAATATAACGTTGTTATATTATATAAAATTTAATGGAATTAAAGAATTGCATTAAGGACAGCTCTTTCCAAATTGTCTGGCAACTATAATCAAATCGCTGCCATCTATCGCACCATCGCCATTTATATCTGCTGCTGGATTCCATTTTGGATGACCTGGATAAGAACCAAATGCTCTTGAGATTATTATTAAATCGCTACCATCTACAAACTTGTCACCAGTCAAATCCCCCAAGCAATAGTAGAAGTTGACAGAAGACGAGCCCATGTTGTTGGAAGTGTCATTAGCATAAACTGTTATTTTATGTGAACCGTCTGATATAGGATAAGGACTTTTTGTTTGGTTTGACAGATTAACAGGACCTGGAATAGTAATGTTTGGTTTATTGTCTAAACCATAACCGACCCAGCTTGTTGGCATATTAATTGAAAAGTTTAAAGAAACGTAAGATTTGTAATAATAAGTGTTTTTGACTGGTGAAATAATTGTTACACTTGGAGTGATTGTTATTTTTACCCATCTCATGTCTGTTTTTCCATTATTTGTTGCTAAATCTTTTCCAAATAGCCTATAAGTATAATTACCCTCTGATAGATTCGTCTTGTTGATATACCAGCTTGTTCCAGAACCATACATTGACTCGTTTACACTGCTCCACTCTAATACTGCAGAAGATAAGGGCTCATTAGAAGTAATGTTAATAAAAGCAAAATTCTTGTTTATTATCATATTCTCTGGTGTTGGTGCAACAAAAGTTAAAGTTGGTGGTGTTATATCAACAGAAAAGTAAACTTTATCTGATTTTCCAATATTATTAGAAGTGTCATTAGCATAAATAATAATGCTGTGAGAACCGTCTGACAGTCCTGTTAAAGTAAAATTGCCGCTTATAGTATTGTTAATTTGACCATCCAAACTGTAAGCAGTCCAACTTGTGGGTTCATCCACTGTAAACGTTAAATCAAAGTTTGTGTTATACGTTATATTCTTTGGGGAAAGAATTGTTATTACTGGGGGAGTTAAATCATTTTTAGCTGTTATAAAATAAGTCTTGGATGAGGCTGTATAATTTTGTGTTTCTTGATAAGATGCTGTTATATTGTAAAGACCTGCTCCATAATTTCTTAAAGTTGTTAACGGTGAAAAGCTTTCATTAATTAATAATCCATTTTCATAAAGTTTTATTGTTCCTTCTTTTACTGTTTCAGATGTTATATTTACAGGAGTATCTTTTAACACTGTAATATTACCTTCATAATCATTCAGCAAAAGTTTGGTTGTTGAATATGCTTTCTCAATTGTGAAATTTAGTAAATCAGTAGAGCTAGAGTTTCCAGAAGTGTCGTTAGCATGCCATCTATAATAAAATATGCCTGTTGGTAAATCATTTAATGTTTTGCTATAACTATTTCCTACTTTTTCCAAGTCAGTATAATCGGTACCATTAAACTCGAATATCACCTTATCGATAGGACCAAACCAGTTTATACTAAATTCATAAGATGCCAAAGGTGAATAAGTGCTAGGGTCTGTTGGTTCGATAATGTTGTAATATGTTGGGTCTGAGGACAAAGCAGAATTTACTGCAGCAAACGCATTTACAATTCCCGCACCTGTTACATTTCTTGTACAGGGAATTTCAGTTCCATACACATCATTGCATGCCCATCTTTTGTTTACACTATCCCATATCCATGTACACTCATAGCATTTATTAACAGGGTCTGAAGTCTCATTTAAAATTCTTCTTATATCAAAAACAGAAAGTGTGGGATTTGCTTCTAACATTAAGGCTATAACACCGCTAACGTGAGGAGCAGCCATGGAAGTTCCGCTCATTTGTTTCCAACTTCTATACATTACAGGATAAGTAGAGTTTATATCAAGACCTGGAGCAAGTAAGTCTAATTCAGAACCTTTACTTGAAAAACCAACAACACTATTATTCTTATCAGTTGCTCCAACTGCCACAGCCTTTGAAGCACAGGCCGGAGTTGATAAACCATATTTACCGCTATTGCCAGCAGCAACCACTACAACAGCTCCTTTGTTTGTAGCATTATTCACAGCTTTTGCAAGTAAATCATCATCACAAGTTCCATTATAATTATCCCCACCCAAGCTCATACTTATTACCTGAGCAGAATTGTTAAGACACCATTCAATTCCAGATATTACATCAGAATCTGATCCGCTTCCAGATGCATCTAAAACCTTTGCAACCATTATTTTGGTTCCATTTGCTATTCCTCTAGAATATGAATCATCAGAACTGATTATTCCTGTGACATGCGTACCATGCTTATTATCGTCCATAGGATTGTTGTTATTGTTAATGAAATTATAGCCTGCTATAATTTTACTACAATTCGTATAGTCAGCAGAAAAACTACCATTTATAACTTTGTCTATGTAAAACCCATATCCATTAACCATAATGTCACTTATAAGATCAATCTTAATTGTATCTCCTGGAACAGAAACACTCCAAACATCCTTATAACTCCCTGTAAATTTTTGCATTATCTTCCCATTCGCATCCTTGACATAAACAAAATCATAGCCAGATTCTACGTCGATATTTGTAAAGTGAACAGCTATACTGGTGTAACCTGGTTTTGTTATGTTCCATGAATAATTCACACCAACAGGATATGGATGAAGTGACTGGAGCGTGTAATTATCAACATTACCATTCATAATCAAATGAGGACAAGAACCCAAAGCTGGGTGCGTATAATCTACTCCAGTGTCCACTACGCATACCTTTACATTTTTTCCAGTAAATCCCTGATTCCAAACCTTGTCAGCAGAAATCAGGGGCGCAGAATCATGAAGCAAGGCTTTAACCTGATTATTCTTATGAACTTTTATTAAGTTTTCAAGACTTGCCAGTTTTTGAATGTTTTTACCGTCTATTTTTACCTCTATGCCCTCTATTATGCTGTAATCACGAACAATTCTTCCTCCTGATGATTTGATAAGCTGTTTAAGGTTATTAGGTTTTTTAGAAAACTCTATTATAACTGAAGTTTCCCCGTTTGCATTTAAAAGATCAGCATCTATTTTTTGGAGAGTTTCATCCTTTTTATTATCAACAGAGCTCCCCAAGCTTCCCTTAGCTGAGAAACTGAAAAAAATTAAAGCTATCAATAACATCAAGAATATCATTTTTAAGCCAGTTTTGTACATAATATTATTTACTACTTAGTAGTATTTAAAATTATACGAATGACTTGCCGAAACAATAAAAGATTTAAATACATTTAAACAAAAAGAATAGCTATGCCTTATGAAGAATACCTGTCAGCAGGTATGCACATTGGAACAAAACAGCAAACCTAATTGTTTTAGGGTATTGCAACCTTCATGGGATTTGGGAAAATTCGATGAAAATAAAAGTAGAGTAGCCTCTTAATTATCAGTGGGATTTAACCAGCTCTTCTATCACCACTATGAGTAAGATAACCAATATCACTATCCCAAAGAATTGAAATGCTAGAGTGATAAATTTCATTGAGAATTCTGAAATAGAGGAACTAATACTCTTTCTAATCGATTCAAGTGGAGATTCTGGTTGCGAACTCTCAGGAGATACGCTTACAGAGGAAGTAACGCTAAAGCAGCGCATTTCATCTTCCATGCTGACAGAATTTCCTGAAACGTCCGTTGCGTTCTGATACCAGCATATTGTTTTTCCATCATAGCCTGCAGTATCTATAGTAAAATTACACCACTGAGGATTTGTTAAAGCACAGGAATCGACAACCCAGCTACCAGTCTCATTATGAACAAAGTTAACGGAAGCTATACCCCCGCTATCGTACCATAATGTGCTTATGTTTACCACTGTACCTTTGTTTATGTAACCACCACTGTCATCACTATCAAAGCTGTAAGTAGGGGGCGTAGTATCAGAAGGGGGCATAACACCGGTTGTATTATATGTGAATGGATTTGAACAGGAAGTTCCATTCCAACTGCCTGCAGTGTCGTTAGCATAGACACACCATGCTATTGTAGCACCAACAGTCGAGTTAACTTTTTTTGTCACATTACTCCATGCACTTGTTCCAGTAAACTGATTACTATTGTTTGTCCACGCGTCAGTAACCCAACCACAATTGCCTATTGTTGTACCTGAAGTTGTATATGTTATCGCTAATTGCGGTCTGTTTGTTGCTGTTCCATATTCCTTTGAATAAAAAATCCCTTGATAACCTCCACTGTTACCTTCACTACTATCTCTTATCAAAATGCTCATGTTCTGGTTTGCTTGAGCAAATTGAGAAACGGCTGCATTTGTAACATTCCAATAAAGCCAGACATTTGCTGTTGTTCCAGTTAAAATTCCTTGCTGCAAAACTCCTGTTGTGTAATTAGGTGCATTGTTCCATGTTATCCCTGTTTGTGTCCATGAGTTAGTAGTGTTATAGGCATTATAAGTTTCACTGCTGCCAAGGGCAGAATACATATACAAAGAGAGATTGGCATTTGTTATTTTAGAACCTGTTGGAATTGCGGATAAGTTCCATAGAGTAAACGTTCTTTCATTCATTATGCTACCAAATATAGCAAGTACATAAAGGCTAGTTGCAGTCCCATAATTTGAATTTCCGCTACTTTGGTCTACATAACTATCTCCTACGTTTCCACCGTTGCTCTCGTTGAGGATTGTCGTAACCTGTAGCGGGCAAATTCCAAGGCACATAGTTCCATTCCAAGTACCGTTACAAAACTGAAACATATATCCGCTCATATCCACATTATCGCTCCAGTACAATCTATGCTGAATGTCGCCTCCGGCTGTAGTCGAGCTAGTAGAATTAAGAGAATAATTAAAATATGGGTTAGGTGGTGAGGTTCCACAGCCATAAAGTTCACAAATTTGATAGCAGTCTTCCCAATAATAACAATCATTACATCCTCCAATCGAATAACAACAACCCAATCCATCTGGCCAACAATAAATGCCTGTTACATGTTCACAGTCATACGTAGAACAAAGCTGAGAAATAACCAATCTAGATTGAATAAGCAACAAAAATAATGCAAAAATTAGAACATGTTTTTTCATACTAATAATTCATAAACCTTATTAATAAAGACTCTAGCCTTTCTGATAAGTCTTATCTTCTTTTAGATTTTTTCTTTGGGGATTTTTTTAATTCCTGAAATATTATGATTAGTAAAGTAAATAGTGTTATTATTCCAATCAACTGAAATATCATAATAATAAAATTAAAGGGTTCTGGATATTGTGTAGATGGGGTAACAATTTCTTGTGGTGTTTTTTCAGTAGTTGTAGTAGTTTCTTGAGGGTAATTTATATATCCTCCAGTATCTTGGCAGGCACCATCAACATACTGGTGGCAACGAGTGATTGACAAAGCATTGGCTAGTGTAAATTGAAAAATAAAAAATAAAAAAAATGTTAAGCCGATTATTACACTTTTTTTCATATTAATAACCTTTTATGCTATATCAGCTGTGTAACCGACTGCAACGTAGTAAAGTCCTGGCATGGTGGCGTCTACTAAAATTTTACCTTCACTTAATTTTGTCGGAGCATATGTTATGCAATTGGGTTGATCTGCCTTTTGACCATAGAGTAAAGCTGCACCCATGTAATCCTGCAAGTTTACTTTTCCATCGCCATTTATATCTGCATCCTTATACTTTAAATTCACATAGTTCTTGTACAAATCTGCATAAGAGCCTGAGTATCTTGCAACTAGTGCATAGTCTAACAAGTCTACTTTACCATCATTGTTTACATCTGCTTTACAACATGTGCTCGACTCGCAAGCAGAGGAAGCTGGCTGACTAGGATTTGTTCCATAACAACTTGCAACTATGTTGACATCACTAGAATCAATTTTACAATCTCTGTTTGGATCCTTGAAAACACCATTCGAATAAATGAAGTAGCATTCCTCTACGCTGAATGGAGTGTTCCAACAAGCACTCTGTCCTGAATCACAACCATAAGCTATTCCTATAAGATGCAGGTCTATATAGTCTATTTTTCCATCTTTTGTTATATCTGCCTTTGCATTAACACCTGAAGGAAAACCATAACCACAAACTGTTACTGTTCCATCTGTATAACCTATTGGTACATGGAGAACGGCTTTGACGGACTTTGTCTCAAACCAATTTGCATCAAAAGTTGAAGTTTTGTCATCCTTTATGGTTATGAAACCTGTGATATGTTGCACTGTTAATGCCCTGACAAAATATGCATAAACTGAAAATATAACCACAACTGAAATCAAGATTATCAATATTTGTTTATTACTAATTTTCATATTAATTTAATCATAAACCCGGTATATATAGTTTTCTATGTTTCTTTGTAGTTCATTCCCATTTCAAAGACTTTCTTGTTAAGCTCAAAGTACTTTGGAGGAACCGTTTCTTTTATTGTCTCAAGAACAAAGTTTTCCTCATAATAAATATATAACACTGTTATTTTATATAAATTTATTAGCAAGTCTTCCCGTACTGCCTTGCCACAGTAAAGTAATCTACTAAATTTATCTTACAATCATCGTTGATGTCTGCAGACGCATTGTAACCAGTCATTCCACAGCTCTTGCCGAACAATCCCTGGACCAGTGATACGTCAGCGCTATCAATCTTCTTATCGCCGTTGGTATCTGCCAAGCAGTAGAAGAAACTAGCACTTGAAAACGTGGTCTTGCCTGTTGTGTCCTTTGCATAAACTCTTATATTTCTTTGACCGTTTGCTATAGTTGTTAAATTAACCGGACCTGTTATTGTGACGTTTGCTGCTCCGTCCAAGCTATAAGCTAACCAAGAGGTTGGTTTGCTGACAGTATATGTCAGCGGAACATAGGTTTTTGTGTAAGCAATGTTCTGAGGCGAAGTGATTGTTACTATAGTTGGTTCCAGCATGTCATCTTTGAACATTACACCGTTACCGAAACCGACATAAATCTTGTTGTTCCACGTCTTTAATGCAAGGACGTATTGCGCGCTTTCCAAAGAATTGAAAGTTAATTGCCAGTTAGTACCATCACTAGTCATGTAAATCTTGTTGGCAGTTCCTGTGTAAAGTCTGCCGTTATAGACTTCCAACGAGTACATCCAATAGCCATCGTTACCAATATGATCAAACACAGTGTTCCAATTGGTTCCATCGTACTCGATTACTCTACCGCAGAAGCCAGAGCCACCTGCATACATAGGACATCTTGTTGATTGATCTCTGGTCGCAAGGTATAATTTGTTATTAAAGACTTTCATGTCTTGGAAGGCGTACACGTCATCATATTGTTTTAGGATACTCCAACTACCATCATACCTGTATATTGTTCCACCAGAGCTTACATACATTTTAGCACCATTCACAGCCATTGAATCTATGCTACAGAATGGTGCTGAACAATTTAGAATGCTTGCAAAGGACGTGTCTTGTTGCCAACTTGAACCGTCATAGTAGTATAATTTTGCTGGATTAGCCAAGTATGTTCCAGCATAAAGCTTGTTGTTATAAACTCCTAGCATCTTTGCGTATTGGCTGTTTGTGCTAAATACTTGTGTGAAGTTAGAACCGTCAAAAGAATATATATTACCTCCGCTACCTGTCACATACATTTTTCCATCGGTGTAGTTCTGTATTGATAGCACACTCGTAGGAGCTTGAATCATGCTCCAGCTATTGTTGTCGAAAACGTAGATGTTATTGTTGTTTGATGCAAAGTACAACTTTCCGTTATATTGTTCTATATCAATTATAGGATAACCGCCTTGTCCTATGTAAGAGGTTTCCCAAGGATTATAAGCTCCTATCCTGTTGGTGAAATAGATTTTGTTTGAAGAACCTGTGATGCCATACGCGTCTTTTGCGTAAACTATTACATTGTGAGTGCTATTGCTCAAACCATTTATTATTGTGTTTCCTGTTATTGTCCTATTTGCTCCACCGTCCAAGCTATAGCCAATCCATGATGTTGGCTCGTCTATTGTAAATGTCAATGCAGTCGAGTTAGAATAATAAGTAGCGTTTTGCGGCGAAAGAATTGATATTATCGGCGGTGTCGTATGAACATTAGTAATCATTTCCACTGCCCTAGAGGCATTGACAATACCGGCGCCAATAACATTTTTTGAACATTCAATCTCAGTTCCATAAGGAACTACACACTGTGGAGGATATACCCCATTATCCCACAAACAATCATAACACTTGTTAACAGGGTCTGCACTTTGAAGCAAATATTTTCTTATATCGTCATTGCTTGCTGTTGGCTTTGCTGCTAACATCAAGGCTATTACACCAGTAACATGCGGAGTCGCCATAGAAGTACCATTCAAACTAGTAAAGCCGTTTATATTGCAAAATTTACAATCCCCAGTTGGAACAGTAGAAGTTATATCAACGCCTGGAGCCACTATATCCAATTCAGGACCCCTGCTTGACCAACCAATAACATTTCTATTCTTGTCAGCTGCCCCGACTGCCAAGGCCTTTGAGGCGCAAGCCGGAGTCGTTACTCCATTTTTACCGCTGTTGCCAGCAGCAACCACTACAATAGCTCCTTTATCAACAGCATTATTTACCGCCATCGCAAGCAAGTCATCATCGCAAGTTCCTGAATATCCTCCACCGCCCAAACTCATGCTTATTACCTGGGCAGAATTGTTAATGCACCAATCAATTCCTTTTATTACTCCAGAAATCGAACCAGAACCGCCTGAACCTAAAACCTTTGCAATTAATAGTTTTGATCCGTTAGCTATACCTCTATAATAAGAATCATCGGAAGCTATTATGCCAGCAACATGGGTTCCATGACCATTGTCGTCAAAGGGATCCTCGTCATTTCCAACGAAATCATATCTAGCGATTATTTTATTACAGTTGCTCCAATCATAACTTACACTTCCGTTCAAGACCTGATCAATGTAAAAACCGTAATCAGTCACGCTAGAATCTGAAACCAAGTTTATTTTAATTGTATCGCCGGTAACAGACTTGCTCCACTTGTCCAGTATACCTCCTTCCAAGGTTTCAATTGTGTTATCCTGAGTGTCCTTGATATAAATCCTATCGTAACCAGACTCGGTGCTTATTCGTGTAAAGTGAACAGCTATGCTTGTATATCCAGGCATTGTTATTGTCGATGTGTTGTTGTAATTGTTTGGATAATTATGAGGTGACTCTAACACGTAGGACTCGCCGTTGCCATTTATGATTTTGGGGTTACAATTAGGCTCTATGGCAGGATTAGTATAGTCTATTCCTGTATCTATTATGCAAACCTTTACATTGTTTCCTGTAATTCCCTGATTCCAAACTTTGTCAGCAGAAATCAGGGGCGCAGAATCATGAAGTAAAGCATTAACCTTACTGTCTTTATGAACTTTTATTAGGTTATCAAATTTCGCTAGCTTACCAATGTCCTTCCCGTCGATTTTTACCGCGACTGCATCTATTATATTGTATTCGCCAACAATCTCTCCTCCTGCTGATTTGATTAGTTCTCTATAGTTTGCTGGTTTTTTGGAAAATTCCATTATAACAGAAGTTTCCCCTTCAGCACCTATAAGTTCGGAATCTATTTTTCTGAGCGAGACGTCATCAATCTGGCTGCTATTGCTTGTTTTCCCTAAGCTTTCCTTAACAAAAATACCCAAGAATAGCAAAAACAAGATTAATACAAAACCTACCCGGAAGTGCTTTTTGTACATAATATTATTTACTACTTAGTAGTATTTAAAATTATACGAATGACTTGCCGAAACAATAAAAGATTTAAATACATTTAAACAAAAAGAATAGCTATGCCTTATGAAGAATACCTGTCAGCAGGTATGCACATTGGAACAAAACAGCAAACCCAACAGATGAAGAAATTTATCTATAAGACAAGGGAAGATGGTCTAGCTATTCTAGACTTGCAAACCATTGAGAACAAGATAAAGTTAGCTGGCAAGTTCTTAGCTAGGTTCACTAGAATAATGGTTGTGTCCAGAAAGTCTGTTGCGTGGAAACCCATAGTTAAATTTACAGAAGCTGTTGGTGGGAAGGCTATAACAGGAAGGTTTTTACCGGGAACAATCACGAATCCTAATTTCCCAGGATACTATGAACCTGAAGTACTGATTGCAACTGATCCTTTGATTGATACGCAGGCAATTGAAGAGGCATTTAAAATGAGAATACCTATCATAGCTTTGTGCGACACCTCTAATGAAACTTCTTCCATCGACTTGATAATACCTGTTAACAATAAGGGTAGAAAATCAATATCAATGGTCTATTGGCTATTGGCAAGAGAGATACAGAAAAATAAAGGAATTATAAAAGAAGATGGAGAATTCAAGTACAAACCTGAGGAATTTGAATCTAAGGAAAGGGAAAGGACCGAGGAAGAAGAAGAGTAAACTATAATTTTATAATATAGGAACCTTAATTCTTTTATGCCAACAAGAAATCCAGCAGTAGCAGGGCAGTTCTATCCTGACGAAACAAGTGAATTAAGAGAAATGATAAAAAAATTCTTGGAAAAGACAAACCCCGAGAGAAGGAACACCATAGGCATAGTTGCTCCTCATGCAGGCTATGTCTATTGCGGAAAAACAGCTGCTGCTGTTTATAACTCGGTTGCTCACGGTTTTGACACTGTTGTTTTGCTAGGACCAAGTCACAGTGGTTTAGGAGAGATAACCACTTCTTTAGAGGTATGGAAAACTCCTTTAGGTTTGGTAAAACCTGACGAGGATTTTGTAAAAGAAGTTTCGAGAGACTCTATAATACTAGAAGACCCGAAATCACACTGGTCAGAGCACTCGATAGAGGTTCAATTGCCCTGGTTGCAATACAGATTCGAAGACTTTAAAATTGTTCCCATATCAATAAACCCAGTTTATTTTGACGTTGACACCTGCAAGGAGATAGGAACCAAAATAGCTGAGACCGCTACTTACTTGCGCAGAAAGATTCTAATAGTGGCAAGCAGTGATTTCACGCACTATGGTTCTATGTACGGTTATCAACCCTTCAAAGGAGAAGACAAGAAGGTTGTGGATAGGATAAGGGAGATTGACAAGGAAGTCATCGACCACATACTCAACCTGAAGCCAGTGGACGTGATAAAAACCTGCGAGGAAAAGAGACTGACCATATGCGGCTATGGAGCCATAGCTGCGATGCTCTTTGCTGCAAGAGATATGGGAGCTAAGAACGCGGAACTGATAGACTATTCAACCAGCTTTGATATATCTAGAAGTAAGGACGCTATAGTCGGATACGCCGGGATAAACATAAGCTAAGATTAAAAAGCTTTTTGATTTAATAATTAATAGGTGGTAAGAATGAGTGAGACTGCAGACATATTGCAAGTTATCCGTGAAAGATCTAAAGAACTCGGAGAAAGAAAAAAAGAGTTATATTTATTGAAACATGTTGCTGGAGGCCTCAGAAACTATAGAAAAATGATTCCGATTAAGAGGTATGATTAAGGCCTATAAAGGTAAAGATTAATAATTCTCATTTGAAATATTAAGCTATGAAAGATCTGATAAAAAAGCATGCCTTGCTCAATGCTGTAGAATATAATGGCAAAGCCAACGCGCAGTCTGTTTTAGGAAAGGTCTTGGCAGAAAATCCTGAATTAAAAAAAGATATGGCTGCGATAGGAAAAGAAACTGCTAAGATCGTCAAGGAAATAAACTCATGGCCTTTGGAAAAGCAGAAAAAAGAATTGGAAAAGTTTGGAAAGATAGAAAAACCAAAGAAAGAAGAGAGAGAAGGTTTGCCTCCCTTACCCAATGCTGAAATGGGCAAGGTTGTAACAAGACTTCCTCCTGAACCTAGCAAGTATAACCACATAGGTCATGCTCTATCATTTTTAATAAATTATCTTTATGCAAAGATGTACAAGGGCAGATGCATCCTAAGATTCGAGGACACCAACCCTGAGAAAGTTAGAAAAGAGTATGTGGATGCTATGAAAGAGGACGTCCTAGACTATCTAGAAATAAAACCTGACAAGACTGTTTTCACTAGCAATGACATGCCGAAGATGTACGAATATGCAGAGAAGATAATAGCCGATGGAAAGGCATACATCTGCACCTGTACGCGGGATAAGATGCAATACCTGAGACACAAGGGTGTTGAGTGCGAGTGCAGAAATAGGAGCATAGAAGAGAATACGAAACTATGGAAGGACATGCTTGGCAAAAAATTCAAAGAAGGCGAAGCCGTTCTGAGATTGAAGATAGACATGCAAGCCTTGAATCAGGTAATGAGGGATCCTGTCATTTTTAGAATCACTTATGCAGAACATTTCCTGCAAAAGAAAAAATATTGCGTCTGGCCGCTATACGACTTTCAAAATGCTGTTGAAGAGGAGCTTTGCGGCATAACTCATGTATTGAGAAGCGCCGAGTTCGGAGAGATGAGAATAGAGCTGCAGAACTACATAAAAGACTTGCTAGGCTTTAGAAAGCAGACGGTTATACAGTATGGAAGGTTCGAGGTAGAAGGAGCAATAACCCAAGGAAGGGAGATAAGAAAGCTTATTGAAGAAGGTAGAATAAAAGGTTGGGATGACCCGCGATTGGTTACGCTAAAGGCTTTGAAGAAAAGAGGAATAGCAAAGGAGACTTATTACAAGATTGCCGAGAAACTGGGTCTCAATCCTACCAACGCAAAAATACAGTGGCACATGATTGCTGCCGAGAACAGGAAAATAATTGACCCTATTTCTCCGAGATTCTTCTTCGTAGGAGAGCCCATCGAGATTTTGTTGGACAAGGTTCCGAAAAGAACTGTAAAGGCACCTTTACTACCTGGCAAAAAAATCTATAGAAAGATCCCAATAACAAAAAAAATATTCGTCGATAAAATAGATTTTGTCCAGTATAAGAGAAAGGAAGTCAGACTGATGCATTTTTGCAACATCATATTGGACAAGAAGGCCAAATTGACGAGCATCAAACTGAAGGACGTCCCGAAGATACACTGGGTCTCTTCGAAGAATGTTAAGATAAGATTGGTTATGCCTGACGCAAAAGAAATAGATGGTTTGGCAGAACCTGACATAAGCAAAGTCAAACCTAACCAGACAGTACAATTTGAAAGATTGGGCTTTGCGAGATGCGATAAAACAGGTCTGTTCTATTTTGCTCACAAGTGATAGTTATGGAAAAAATATCTGACGAGCTCAAATGGAAATGGAAGAAAGTGGAAATGAAAAAAGAGATGGTGAAAAAGTACTTCTAGCAGTAAAGTTTATCTAACAGGCCAAAACAATATTATTGGATGCCTATGAGGATTGCAGTCTATCTGTCCATTATCATTGTAAGCATGGCGGCCTTTGTAGCAGGCATATTTTTCAACAACATATTGTTGATAGTTCTTGGTGGGGTTATATCGATGATGGTTTTTCTCTATTTTTATCTGAAGTTGAGAAAGGAGAAAGAAAGGTTTGATCTGCCTCAAGAAAAATACGAGACCGTCCTGTCAATGAAATCGAAAAAATCCTTCAAAATCAGGAAAAGTTTTCTAACCTATATACTGGTCATTGTCCTAGGCATCGCAGTGCTAATAATAATATACATCAGCATGAAAACATACCTCTACACGCCTTCCTCCCTGTCGTTGGAGAACGTGATAAATGAAGGATGCAGGAAATTGAACACTGGTAATGGCCTTTGTGAAAAGGATCCTAATAACATAACAATTAATTACGACGTGAACAAGGACGGTATAGTTGGAGGCGTCAACGATACGTTATCGAACATTCTCGGACCCAATTGCGATGCCATGTGTGTGAAAAGACGTTGCGGGTGCATGGTTTAAATACTTTACCAATAGAATAAAATAAATGAACTTATGAAATGAGGTGATGAATATGAATGAGGATAAAATTCTACATGCAGTGGAGATTGCAAAAAACACTGGCAAAGTCAAGATAGGCACCAACGAAACCACAAAAGCGATCGAGAGAGGAATAGCAAAGCTTGTTGTGGCAGCAGAAGACGTTCAACCAAAAGAAGTTATCATGCACCTGCCTTCTTTGTGCAATGAAAAAAAGATTCCTTACGTCAGCGTCAAGAGCAAGCTAGAACTGGGAAGGGCAGCAGGCATAGATGTCCCAACAGCATCGATAGCAGTTATAGAAGAGGGAGACGCAAAAAGGGACATTGAGGAAATCGCCAAAGAGAAGTGATTAGATGGATGCAGTTCCAGCAGAGGTCGTGCAGTTGTTGGGAAGAACAGGAATCAAAGGCATAACCCAGGTCAGATGCAAGGTCATGGATGGAAGAGATACTGGAAAGGTTCTAATAAGAAATGTGCTCGGTCCTGTTAGAATCGGAGACACTTTGATGCTCAAAGAGACCGAGATGGAATCTGCAGGAACTATGAACGTGAGATAATGAAATGTTCATTCTGTAATTCAACATTAGAACCAGGAACTGGAGTCATGTTTATTCGCAACGACGGAAAAGTGTTCTATTTCTGCAGTAAGAAATGCGAACGCAACATGATAAGGTTAAGAAGAGAGCCTAAAAACGTAAGATGGGTAACAAAGAAGAAGAAAGCTTAAATTATTCTATTGTGAATATTTCTTATGATTTTAGGAGTGGACAAAGTTCTAGAACTGATCAAGACTAAGAACCTGGTAGAGGGTCTGGACGAGAACGACGTCAACTTCGAGGGATGCGGAGTTGACATAAGAATAGGAGAGCTATATGAGATGACTGATGAAGAAGGCTTCTTGCACATTGATACGAGAAAGACTCCTGATTTCAAGCTAATCGCGAAATTTGAAAACGGAAAAACAAATAAAGTGAGACTAAAACCTGGAAGAGTCTATTCTGCTACCACAATCGAGAAGATAAACACGCCAGAAGATTTGTTTGGTTGGTTCATTCCCAGATCGACCTTGTATAAATGTGGCATAGTTGTGCAAGGTATAAGAACAGATCCTGGTTACAAGGGCAAATTCTCATTCATAATGATAAACACCTCTAACAAGGAATTTGAAATAGAGATGGGAGCAAGAATAGCCAACATGGTCTTCCACACAGTTGAAGGAAAAGCTAACCTATATCAAGGCCAGTGGCAGGGTGGCAGGGCTTTCATACCAAAGGAAGAGGAGCAGACAAAGCAGGGAAAAATTAACTAACATCCCAGAGTTAAACCTTAGATTTTTTTGTCGAATACTACTTTAATAATTGACGATAGGTTTAAATAGGTTTATTCTAATGGTTCTGTCTCGGAAACGGTTGATTTTTTCTCAAAAATGGGGTGTCGCAGATAGGTTGATTGAAAAATCAAAGAGAATTTAAGATAAAACGAAATTTTTAATTCTTTCTAAAATAAAGAAAATTGCAAGTAATAAACAAATTGTAATAAACATCATAATTATAAAAGCTAAAACGAATATAGCTGGAAACAAAAATAATTCAAACATTGATGATATTACAAATGATGACATTTTCGTCCATATAAAATCAAAATATTTACTCGCAATTACTCCCATTAGAGAAGAAATGATAATCAAGTCGGTTTTGCTATAATTAGACATTTTAAAAATCGTACTTAATCTAAATTCGTCTTTCTCAGATTCAGTATAAATTTTTCTTATTAAAGATAAGAAAATTAAAGTAATGCCACCATAAACACTCAAAAGAAAAAAATAATTAAAATCTTTAATATCATCTATATTAGGAATATAAAGAGAAAGGAATGGCAAAACCATTAAAATCACTCCAGTTATAGCTAATATCTTTCCTTTATTTTTCTTTTTCATACTATTCATATAGAAAAATCAGGATTTAAGCATGTCACAAATTCTATGAATTAAAACCATTGATTAACTTTTTGATTCTATAAAACCTTCATCTACTAATTTCCTAAGTTTAGTTTGCAAAGAATTAATTACAAGATTTTGTTTTCCAATATCTAATAATACACTCTGTGCTATAATGTTGGATAAATCTTGCCTGTTTAGTAATCTTTCTATAGCAGGTATTAAATTTTTAGTTACCTTAATCTTCTTGTTTCCATATTCTAAAAGGGCATACAAGTCACACGCATCTTTGGGCTCTTTATCTGATCTTTCTCTCTTTGCCATAGCTATACATTTAAGTTCTATTAATGTTTCTAAATCTACTGTATCGTAATTGTTTATTTTAACTATAGAAGGTGGCTTTAAAGGTTCTAAATCACACCATGATTCAATAGCAGTAGATTTTTCATTCGAAAACAAGTCTAAGAAAATACACAATATGTTGTATGGTGATTTTTGTTTTTGTTCATCTTCTGAAATAAACTGCTTTTTTTCTCTGTCATAAAATTTCACCCATCTATTTGGTAATCCATTTGCAATAAATCCCATACTTTTAATTATTTTTAAAAGTTTAATATCGTCTTTTTTATAGAAAAAAATGTCTATGTCTCTTGATTCTATATAAGGTTTTCCGAAAGATAAATTATAAAGAGGGTTAACATGAAACCATACAGCCCATCCGCCAATTATAGCAATTTCAACACCAAGTCTCCTACACTCAACAATTAACTTATCCATTTCTTTTCGAGAAAGCTCTGTTTCTAAAGGGTCGTACATGACAACATCCATAATTTATATAGGTAATTAAAATTTAAAAAATCTATTTTTTTGTATTTTGTATTAATTCATATATGTGTTCGGCTGCTTCTTCCCCGCGTATTCCCCAAGATAGTAAATCAGCATAAAGTTGATAAATTGAAACTATATTAGCATCCGAAACTTTTTGGATATTATTTTCAAAAAAATCTTCATCTGTCAAAATACATACTATATTTCCGTTTTCTTTGATAGGCAATATATTTTTTTCACGAAAGACGTTTTCCCATTTTTTAACGTCTTTTTCTAATATATACATATATGTTTCAGAGGGTAAAACATACGGTCTAATAATATCAGTAGCAGAAAAAAGTGTAAATGCATATTGTAAATTTTCTTTCATAGCAATATTAATTATAACCTTTGCCATATACTGAGGTCTTTCAGCTCCTAAAAATTGAATGTTATCGAATTCTCTTATTGAATAAGAATAACCCCAAAATTTGAGTAACTTCAATTCGTTTGTAAGATTTACTCCATTTCTATCTATTTTTATATATCCGCTTTTTTCTATTCTTTTCAATATTCTGCTTGCCATTCCAACTGTTATTCTAGATTTCTTAGCAACATCAGAAATATTACTATTTTTAGTTGTAATTAAAACTCTTATTATCTCATACATTTTCTTTGATATCAACATGCAAACACTACTATACTGTACTATACTATATCTTATATAGTTATACTATACTTTAAATATGTATACTATATCTTATATAGTACTGTATAGTATACTATTACATACATATGCTTATATCATAAACTTATCTTATATACTGTATATCTTTAATTGAGTAGTCTGATTTATATCATACTTATACGCTTATTGACGTTAAAATACTTAAAAAACAATCATTTAGGACATAAAGAAAATTTAATTTGATATCATATTGCTTATCAAGTCTTAATTGATGTCTTTTTATTATTTTATAACAACATTTGAAGATGTTTTAATCAAATTTAACCATCTATTATCTTGCAATTTCAAATCAATTCCAGCTACTTGTGCTGGTGTTTGTCCATCTAAACTCATATGTGGTCTGATAAAGTTATAATAAAGTCTGTATCCGTTGACTATGCCGATTGTTGTTCCTCTCATAACTTTGTCTCTACTCCTAAATGTTGAGTGATATCTCTCTATTAAATTATTGTTAATCTTATCTTGCATAGATACTAATCTAATGTGCTTTATTACTCTTGGATAACTTCTAATTGGTATTTCCTTGTTTATTGCCTTCTCGTAAGACCATAGACCATCTGTTGTTATCGTTTCTGGATCTCCGATTGTAATTTTTTTTGCTTTCCTAAAGATTAAACGTGCATCTTTTATTTCTCTGCGTTCTGTTACTGAACATGCTATTAGAAATCTCGAATCCGCATCTAATGCGTTCCATAACCATACATATTTGCCCTTTGATTTAATCATCTGTTCGTCTACATGCCATTCGTTAGAGTTAAATAGTTTGAACTTGTCAACATAATCATTCATTAAACCAGTATATCTGATTATCCATCTCCTAACTGTTTCGTGATGCACTTTAAAGCCATATATCTGTTTCAAATGATCCTGTATCTGCCTTAGACTTATTCCCTTGAAATACAAGTCCAATGATAATGTTACTATTTGTGGCGTTCCTTTAATCTTGCTGAATTCCATATCGTCAATAAAGCTTTTATTGCATGATTTGCATATGTATCTCTGCTTATTTTGAGTCCTACACCTTCTATTACCATTCTTAACAACATTCTCAGAACCGCAGAAGACACATTTAATCATGTCCCAACACCTTTTGCACCCTATCCCATAGCTGATATGTTATCTCAACATCCCTCTTATTGTATTCTATAATCTGACTGATTTTACCCTTGTCAAATAAGTCTGAAATGCTTTCTGTTAAAGGATACTTTCCTGCTCCAAATATGAATTCCGTCCACTCATTCAATGTTCCTGGTCTATTATAGCAGTATATCCTTCTAACAGACTTCATTATTGTCATCAAGTCTGTGAATGTTGCAGAGAAAAAGCCATTAGCTGACAATCTATATCTAAGGCATTTTGCAAAAATGAACCTTATATCAAAAAGAATGTTGTAGCCTATTATTTCCTTGAAGTTATTTTTATGGAAGTAATCTAAGAAGGCTTTTATCATAGTCTCTTCCTCATCATCATAGAAGACTTTAGTATTTCCTGTTTCAACACCCTTTATACCTATACAGATTATTCTACCTTCTTTAGGGTCTAAATCTTCTGTCTCTATATCTATAATACATTTATTATCCATACATTCACCAGTAACTTTACCTATAAAGTAATTAGAATTAAAGATATTTAAAGCTATCGATAACGTTATCGATAGCTTTATAAATAATAGAGGGTAATAGATTTGTATGGATGATGAATTTTCAAAAGCAATACTTAAAATAGTTAATTCTGCTAATGAACCTCTTGAAACTAAGGAAATAGAAGAGAAATTAAAAGGCACTTCCAGGAACATAATATTATACAGATTAAATCTTCTAAGAGGTGACGGTAAGATTAAGGGTAAATCGATAGGTGCAGGTAAGGGAAACTGGATATGGTGGAAAAACGAAGCATTTAAATAATCACCTATTAATTTTTAATACTTTAGCTCCTAATTTATAATTGAAAAAGCCTACGGAAATTGCGACCCACAAGGGCTTGGACGCTCCCAGCTCATGATCTTCTCATCATGCGGGGTGTCATTGGTTTTCTTCTTTAAAAAATAAAGAAGGTTCCGTCACACCCTCTTTTTAGATCCTATGCCCTTAACGGTTTATCGCTCTACGTAAGCTCTTCTTTAATCATTTTTCTCATTTGCTTATCATTAGCTTCTATTTCTTTGATTTGCTGACGTTCAGTTTCTTTTGAATCTTCTTCGTAAATTTTATGCTCCTGCCATTTGACTTTTAGTTTATCAATTATAGTACTTGCAATATCCCAATCTATGTCATCGACCATATCCATGTCAAACTTATTATCTCTTGTTTGAATTCTGAGTGGATATTTAGATTCAACTGATAATTCTTTATCAAGAGCATGTTCTTTTTTTATCTCTTCTTTAACCTCTTGTTTATTTTCAGCAACAGGCTTGATGTCACTTAGCAATTTTAGCCCACTTTCGGTAAGTTGAAAACGTGTTTTTGCTCCTTTACGACCTTTAATAAAATTTATAAAGCCACAATATTCGGCAACATCTCCAAAAGTAAGTAATGATTCATTAAAAACTCTCGGAGAAGGGCTCCAATCATTAAAATTCTTTAAAATATCAGCCTTCAATTTATCCGTATCCATTATTCTATCGCTAGAATCCCTTATCCATTTTAAAAATGTTAAATAGTAGGATGGTAAACTTTCCGCTAATAAAATCCTCTTTTGTTCATTTGACATCATTGAGTATCTGTAACCGATATCAGTTAATCTTACAAATTTTACATCAGATGTTAATAAATTTAAAAATCTACCTAATTTTAATCCAAAAGTCATTGTTGCTCTATCTGCTTTTATAACTCTTATAATAAATTGTATTTCTTCACTTTCTTTATTTCCTTTTAATTCATCAATAATTCTATTTAAAATTTCCATCCTTGCATAATATGGAAGTGGATATTTTTCTTGTTCATTTTTTTGCACTTTAATCACCAATTTGAATATTGTTCGTATTTTATAATTAGTTTATATTCACACATTTAAATAACTACGTATAAAATTATATAACTGTTTATAATTTTGATACACGAACAATAATTATGCATGATATGGATGAACTAACACCTCCGTATAAGCCTAATATCTGGAAGAAGTTTGATGAATGTTATCCTGATTGGAGAAAAATGGAGCAAAAAGAATTAGGTATTCGATGGATAAATGTTGATAGAATTACTGGAACCCTTGCAAATACTGATAAATTTTGGAGTGGAAGATTTTTGGGAAATGTTAAACTTCTTAGGAATAAAGAGTATGATTTTAGCTATCCCAAACCATCCGTATTATTCAAGGTAAATAATGAATATTTTGTTGCAACAGATGGCAATCATAGAGTCCTCGCATTCAAATATCTTGGAATAAAGAAGATCAAGGCAAAGGTAGTTAAATTAATTTAAACTTTGATTTTTCATAGTATCACCTCTTTGTTCGTTATTCGACGTTTCATATACCAATCAACGACAACTTTAAATAATTCAGTCGTCAAGTTTTTATTATGTCCTCAGTCAACCGATATGCGACAATTTCAGTTACTCATCCGCCCTCACCGTTATTGCGACAGAACCATTCTAATATACTCATTGTGGTTTCATGAGGATTGGTGGAAGGTGCCCTTTGAATCATGTCAAAAACGAAGAAGAATTCCTCGAAAAAGAACTTGAGAATTTCTACAGAAAACAGATAAAAACTTCCACAATAGAAGAAATGAGAAGGGAATTTTGCAGGAGCGTCTGCCAAAACATAATGTGTTAAGGAGAAGAGAAAAATGGTATACCAACCAAGAGTTAAAAAAATTCCTTATGTAAATAAAAATGGAAAACCAGATGAGCATGTAATGTTAGGAAGTTCTTTTTCAAAACTTGGAGGAAGTTATTGCCCTAGAAATGAAAATCCAAATTATAATTGTCTTAAATGCAGAAACAATAGTTGCGATTAATAATATAGTGCGTTAGTGATTTAAAATGGATTGGAGAAATGATTGTAGAAACCGAGATTGTTATGCTAAGAGAAAATATAATACTAAATCTTAAAGAATTTGGCCTCAGCGAATACGAGGCAAAGGCCTATCTCGCTCTTACCCTTCACGGACCGTTGACTGCTTCTAATGTTGCTGAAAACAGCAAGATACCACAATCAAAAGTCTATGGTATTCTAAAATCGCTGTCAGATAAATTCCTTGCAGAGTCTTGGAACGGCAAACCAATAAAATTCAGGGCAATAGAACCCTCTATAGGTCTTAAGAAAATCTTGGAAAGAAAGAAAATGGCAATAGAAAACCTGAGAGAAAAGTCAGAAACAATGCTAGAACAGTTAAAGCCATTAAAGGGTTTTGAGACAGAAAATTTTGGCATATGGTCCTCTAGTGGCAAGCTGGCATGCATGGAAAAAGCCGCGGAGATGCTTTTCAGAGCCAAGAAATTCGGCCTTGCGACAACATCCAGATTCTCTCGTTATCCGCCACTGGACAACGCTTATGTATCTGTTCTGAAAAAAGGCATCAAAATAAAAATGCTCGGCACGTCAGAAATGGATGAGGCAAGGAAAGCTAGGGCAACCTGGTATGCAAGGCATGGGGCTGAAATAAGGATCTTGCCGATGAAGGTAAATCCTGTGATAGGCATAGTTGACGACAAGGAAGTCTCCATCAGGTTGGACAATTCGGACACGCCGGACATGATATGGAGCAACAACCCCGCCTTGACAAGTATCTTTAGAACTTATTTTGATGAGATGTGGAAGAAGGCAGAAAAGTTCAAGGTTTAAATTCCGCATTGAATAATAAGTCTTATGCCTGGCCAAATCGTCATATTAATGGCTACTGCCTTGATTGAAAAGAACGGCAAGTATCTGGTTCTAAAGAGGAGCGAGAAGAACATCACCAACAAAGGCAAGTGGCAGTTTCCCGAGGGCAAGATAAGACCTGGAGAAAACCTGTTAAAGGCCTTGAAAAGGGAGGTTGAGGAAGAGACGAACCTCGTGGTTGTTGATGCCAAGTTGTTTGGTATACATTCTTCTATATTGAAAGAGGCTAGAGGTGTTTTTCGCTTGTTCAGGACTGTTTTTAGGTGCAAGGTTCTCGGCAAGATAAAACTCTCCGAGGACCATGACGAATACGCATGGGTTGATAGGAAGGGTTTGGAGAGGTTGAATTTCATAGAAAGGTTCAATCCCAATGATATAATTCCTGTTAAGAAAAGGAGAGTTTAGCTACTGCTAATATATATTCTCCTTAGGATTTTAGATATAGCTATAAATATTTATATAGCGAATTTTATATATTACTATGGAAAAAATTAGAGACGAAATAATGACTATTGTAGAAAAAGAATGGCCAGTAAGCGTAACGGAAATTGCTGAGCGCCTAGGAATTTTCAAAAGGGGTATGATTGAGAAAAAGAGAAAAGCTGTTATTGGAAAAATAATTTATCATGTAAAGAAATTGAAAGACGAAGAGAAGATAGATACGAAGAAAATTGGCCAGACAGTTATTATATGGCCATTTGAAATAAATAAATTAAGATTTTTGCATGACATGTTAACGGTGAAAAAAAATGTATGATATAGTTAAAAAATTGCTATTTGCTAGACAATTAAATTTAGAAAAAGGCAAAATAAGTCTTCTTGGTCATACTATTGTAATGGTTCCTGTTTCAAGTTTTATAGAATTAAGAAAGCAATTATCAAAAATAGGAGCTGCTGCTTTACTATACACAGCATGCAAAGAAAGTGGTTTAGGTTATATGGATACTATAATTAAAAAGTTTAGTATGAAAAATCCAAGAGAACTTATCGAGTGGGGAATGAATACCATAAGTCTTGCGGGATGGGGAAGTGTTGACATTATTAATTTTGATGAAAAAAGCAAAAGAGCAATAGTAAGATTAAATGAATCAGAATTTGCAAAAAATTACGGTAATTCAAAAGAACCTGTAGATGATGTTTTCCGTGCATATTGTGCAGCCACAGCAACAGTAGTTTTTAAAACTGATATGGATGTAATAGAAATCAAATGTTTAAGTATGGGGAATAGTGTTTGTGAATTTATAGTAAAACCTGCAAAAGAATTTGATCTATCAAAAAAATTCATTCTAAAACAATTTCAAGTAAGTAACAAAACAATTAAAAAATTGTTAGATAAAAAATTATAGAACATACTCTAAAAATATTTTTGGTAAACCTATTAGTAATTTTCTCTTGAACAATTTATCTAGAGGTACTCTTGATGCTATAATATCTGAAAGTATCTCGCGCATTTTAGGACTTTTATTTCCTATGTTAATTACAGTATCGATTAACTTTGGATTATAAAATAAGTTATGAAATCTAGATCCATAATATAAATCTCCTCCGTATTCGCATCTCCAGTATTTTTCAAACAAACTTATATCTTCGTCTAAATATGATTTAGCTGCTAATTTTCCTCCTGTCATAGCATAGTAGATACCTTCTCCAGTGATTGGGTTTACATGACCTGCTGCATCTCCAATAAGAACCCAATTTTTACCTGTTATACGTTTTTGATAAAAATCTGGAGACGATACGAATGGTAATAAATGTGAATGGAGTGCTATTTTTTTAGGAAAGATTAACCTCTTAGTTTTCGGATGTTCATCTACAAATTTTTTTAATGAATTTTGAATTTGTAAACTACCTAATTTTGTACCCAAACCGATTGTAACAAAATTCATCTTAGGAAAAATCCATATGTAACCTAAATCAACATACGGTTTACCTAAAAAATATAATTCTATAGCATCTCCAAAATTTTTTTTAATGTAAAATTTTTCATGAGGTATATGATAACCGACACAATGAGCCAAATGTTCTTTTGGTATATCACCTAAAATTTTTTTTCTTATTAAAGATGGACAACCATCAGCTCCTACAAGAAAATTAGATTTATAAATACCCTTATTAGTTTTTAAAATCCATTTATTTTTCTTTTCTTCAAAACTAATTACTCTTTCTTTAATTTGCTTTGAACCATCATATTTAGATTTTTGAAATAAGTAATAATCTAACTTTTCACGCATTAACACTATTCCTCCATTTTTTTCGTATAGTTTAACACTATGACCATGTTGGTCTTCAACAATAATCCAATTTATTTCTCTTTCTATGATATCTTCAGGTATTTTTAATTCTTTTAAATGCCTTCCAGAAATAGCACCGCCACAAAGTTTTTCTCTAGGATGAGAATGATCAAAAAGAACTACATCTATGTCATTCTTAGCTAATTCAGATGCACAGGAAGAGCCAGCTGGTCCTCCTCCGACTATAGCAACTTCATGATATTCCATAAATATCTTATTTAATGAAGAATATAAATAATCACATAAATAGTTTAGCTATAGCTAAATAAAAATAGGTAAAGTTTATAGCAATATCTAAAAACATTTAAATACGGAAATCCATATATAACACAAATTTAAAAAGATGATTAAATGACGAAAGGTAGCTCAAAAATGGATTATTTTAGAATAACCGTACCTTATTACATACCCATAGCAATAATGGGCATATTCGTTGGTATAGCAACAAGCGGAGGCGTTTTTAACTATAACGTTCTCTTATCTTTTGTTTCCATCTCTGCTATGATAGCCGCATTCAACACCTTTAACGGCGTGACAGATTTTAAAATTGATTTGATAAACAAGCCGTACAGGCCGATACCTGCTGGAAAAATGACCAGAAGCAATGCTTCATTATATTCTTTAATTCTATACGCAATATCCTTAGCAGTCGCATACCAATTAACATTTCAATTTTTTCAAATCACAATTTTAACTAGCATAATTACCATTCTCTATTCTTTTCCATTAGTTAGACTAAGAAAAAGATTCATAATAAGCAATCTATGTGGAGCGGTTATCTATGGATTGCTATGCCCTTTATTAGGCTGGTCACTAACGCCGTCTAATCCATTACCAATTTACATTTTAGTTTTTACTTTCCTCTTTGCTCTGAGTCTTTCCATGTCAAAGGATTTTGAAGATTTTATAGGAGACAAGGCTTACAGGATTAAAACAATACCAGTTGTTCTAGGCATAGAGAAAGCCAAGTTGCTATCAACAATAATGCTAAGCTTGTCTTTTGCATACTTGATAATCGCGTCTGTTTCAGGATTGATAGAAACTAGATATCTATTAGTTGTAATCACCCTTCCTGGTTTTATAGCTTTGATAAGAAGGATGTATCAGGACCACAAGAGATTTTATAACTCAATCGAAGAGAGAAAGGTTGCGAAAAGGATATTCTTGATGCTAATGGGTTTGGCTATTTTAGTAGAATTTTTAATAGGAATTGTAGCCTTATTCTAATTTCTTGACAACAATTCCCTTCTCGCTTATCTCCATCGGATAGATATCCTTCTCATGCTTGGTTCTTCTCATCTTTCTAATCTGCAAGGAGCTATAAGCGCTTTCCCCAATTCCCAAATAATGCAGAAGTATCACGCAGTCAACAACGAATTCCTCGACACCGAATTTGCCTAAGGTCTTATATTCTTCTGGCAACTCAGAAGTTAGAAGACTTGTGACTCCTATTCCTTTCAAACCTGTCAATAACTTGAATAATTGTTTTCTAATATCAGCTGGATCCTTATAATACAACTCAAAAATAGTAGTTGAGTCTAATACAACCCTTTGTATCTTGTGCTGTTGAATCTTGTCCAACAACGGCGACGTGATATCGGTTATCTGGAACGGGTCCTGGAACTCTAAGAACAATTTCTTATCGTCAACATACTTTTGCAAGTTCCAACCAAACCTCTTGACGTCGTTGATTATGTCGTCCGGCTTCTCCTCCAACGTTATGAACATGCAGACTTCTCCTTTTTTCAAGCCTTCCAAAAGAAACTGCGTACAGAATATGGTTTTGCCTGTTCCTGCTGACCCGGAAACTAAAGTAGTAGAACCCTTGATAAATCCGCCTTCCATTAACGGGTCCAAACCAGGAATGCCAGAAGGTATTCTTTCAAAGTCGTCTGTCTTTTCTTTCTTAGGCATGAATAGAATTTGTTAAGAGTTATATATAAATTTAATTAAACAGCGCAGTACTTGCCACCGTACACACATTTACTTTGTGTGTCACAACCATTTGGGCATGTTCTAACGTATTTGTAATAGCAACCGTTGATCATGCCTGTACATAAATCGCCTGTGTTAATCCAGGCAGTACAAGTGCAAACAGGGCATGTAACAGTCTTTGTTAAGCAGTTATTATTCTCATTGCCTTCTACAACATTGCTATTTGCGTCAGCACATACCTGAATGCTATCACTTGAACCAGAGCATGCCCATGAATAACTAAAGTATTCGTTGCTAGAAGAACCTGATGATAATGCAACCACATAATCATTTGCCTTGTAAACATTATCTACATAAAGATTTGAATAACTATAACCAGCGTTAGCGTTTCCTTGGTTCTTTATGTTATAGCTAATGGTGTTGCCTGAGGTCCAGATGTCTCCTATGATTAGGTCTGGTTTTGGCAACGAGACAGTGAAATAGACTCTTTGTGAATTATTCATTACGCCCCAAGTCGTATTTGAATAAAATATCATATTGTGAGAGCCTTCTGCCAAGTTTAATGTTATATTATTTGTCAGTGTTACGTTTGCCTTGTTGTCCAAGCTGTAGCCAATCCAGGATATTTCAAAAGGTGAGTCGATCGAATACTTTACATCCACTGAGTTGGTCGAGTAAGTGATGTTTTTCGGAGAATATATGTAAATTGAGATCGGATCATTACCATTCAGGATGGTTACGCCAAAAGTACCAGTAGAATTCCAGTTTCCAGAGGTATCGTCTGCGTACCATCTATACAGGTGATTTCCATAATAAAGGCAAGGAGATGTATCAGCTCCTGAAATCGCCACAAAGAACAGGTTGATAAACAAGGCAATCAAAAGAACCGATAAAATGTTGTATTTCTTCTTGATTCTCAAAACAAAAGACAGGAATATTGAAATTAAAAATAATATTGGAATGATTGGGCCTACTGAAAGCATGTAGAAATGACCTCCACCACCACCTCCTCCTACACCACCGCTTGGAGATGAGCAAAGTGAGAAAGTCATACTATAGGTGTTTCCGCTTCCTGTTAAAGTATAATTTGTGCCATCCATTTGCAGGATGACTTTATCTACTTTACTGTTATCAGTCCAGTTTATCGTGAAATTATAAGGTGCTTGAAAATTATAGCTTGGGTCTGCTGGTTTAGTTATAATCAAGTATTGCGGTGGAGTTGTATCTTGAGTATTACTGACTACCAGAGTTTTAACATCCATATTATCTCTAGCAGTGAAGTTTGTTCCGCCCGTTGTATTCAATTTATATTGATATGTTCCTGTAGGAGGTGTCCAAGTCTCCCCAGAGCCTTTATCAACTCCATCCCTCCAGACTTTGTAAGTAACATCAGCATCACCGCTATTTGATTCTGAATAGCCGATTGTAACTGTTGTTCCAACGACAATATTCCAACCCTTGTCAGAAGTTAAAGAACCTGATGGAGTTGCCTTGTTCACGACCAAAATTTTTTCGTCTTTACCTGAGTTATAATTCGTACAACCAGAAGTATAATAAGTATAATTGTATGTGCCAGCTGCCAAAACAGCTGTATCGGAAACTGATGAACCGGATGCCATTTGTATTCCATTTCTTAATAAAGCATACGTGCAATCAGAATCGCCTGAGTTTGATTCTGAACCTGCATAGTTTGAAGCAGTGCCATAATTTATTGGAGTGGTAACAGACCCTGATAAAATTGGATTAGCTTTATTGATTGTTAATGCATGCGAGGTTGTTGCTGCAGAATAGTTTTGATTACCAGTCGTATTATAGACATAGGTATAAGAACCTGCATTCAATAGCACAGCATCTGGATTTGAAACTTGAATGCTGCCGCCATTATTTCTGTACAGATTACAAGAAATTTGTGAAGGGCAACTGTTACCGCTTGTTAATGTTGGGGAAGGATAAGTTCCTGACCATGAAATGTTGTTAGATAATGATAAAGACGGAGTGGCTTTGCCTATTGTTAGAGTGTTAGATGCTGAAGCAGAATTGTAATTTGTGCCTGCGGTAGTGTTGCATACTACAGAATAACCTGTTGGATTGGCTGCAAAGATAATATTCTGGTTGTTATAATCATTGTGCAATGCTCCGTTGAAATATAAATTAGTTGTTCCGTCACCGCTGCAAGAGCAACTCAAAGTTGTTGATGCTCCATAAGTATAAGTCCAACCTGAAGTTGATGACAAAGTACAAGTTGGATTAGCCTTATTGATTGTTAACGTGTTTGTCTGTTGGGTGCAATCATAATAGTTTGTTCCGCCAGTCCATTGACATGCGTAATTAAATGTTCCAGCATTTGTCTGGCTGTCTGGTGTTGAGATTGGATTTGAATTCTTGGTGAAGGTCATTGATCCATCAGACGAACCTGCTGAAACTGAGCAAGTAGTTGAAGATGGAGTTCCATCATAAGTTCTTGTCCACCCCTTATCTGTTGATAGAGAACAAGTTCTTGACGCTTTGTTTACTGTCAATAATTTCTCGTCTTTATTTGAAGTATAGTTTGAACATCCTGTAGTATAATAAGTATAATTCCATATGCCTACTCCTAAAATAGTATTATCTGAAACAGAACTTCCTGTAGCAATTTGAATTCCGTTTCTTAACAAAATATAAGCACAATCATTATCCCCTGAATTACTTTCACTACCAGCATAATTTGAAGCTGTACCGTATATTATTGGTGTTGTAACAGATGTAGAAAATGAAGGTGTTGCTTTACTAACTGTAAAGCTCATCGAACCAGTAGACGCCCAGTTGTCTGCTGTATCATTTGCATACCATCTGTAATTGTGTGATCCTGCTGACAATCCAGTGAATGTTTTAGAGTAAAACCCATTTCCTGTTACAGTATAGTTTTGTCCATCTAATTCTAAAATTACTGTATCTACAGCATTCTCGTCTGCCCAAGTTATGTTGAAGTTATAAGTTGCGGTTGGGGAGTAAACGGAGCCTGGTCCATTAACATTGGAATATGTTGGTGGAATTGCATCACATTCTGGCAAGCCAAAACCATCAGGACATATTGTAACTTTTCCATTTCCATTTGCATCCGTAGTAAAGGCCCAATTGCTACCGAAAGGTGGATTATTAGGATAGGAGGTACCTGCCCAATAGAGTGTAGACGCATCTAAACCCGGATCAAAATTTACATTGCAAAAACCAGTATCTTCTGTATAACAAAAATAATCTGGTATTAAATTTCCATTTTTGTATAACAAAACTTCAGCTCCTCCCACTGGATTTCTGTCTTGATTGATAACGGCTGCAACGAAATTAGTATTTGCTAAAGCTAGACTAACATTAATAAGACTAAATAAAATTACTGCTGAAAGGATAAAATATGCTTTTTTCATTAAATCCCTCTAATTATAGGTAATACAGCAAACCTTAAAAAATTAGTATTTTCAATAAATTGTCGTATGTTATGAATAATATAAGAGAGCCACATATAATTATTGTATAAATATGAAGGTAGACTTTGGTAAAGTTTGGATATTGCTGGTGGTCGCACTTTTCGTAATCTTATTTAGTAACATCATAATTTCAGATTCTTCCAATCCATTTATAACTTCAAAAACTTGTTCTGATACTTTCGGTTTCAATTGTGGAAACCAGACTGGCAATGGAACAACAAACTATTATGGGCTTGATGATTCTTTTCTTGGTTGCGATGGAACTCAATACACAAACAATCAATATGTAAATCAAACCTATCTAAATGCAACTTCTATTTTCTTTGGAGATGCGATTAATGCAACTTGTGAATTCAAGCAACAAGGTGTTTATAATCAGTCTGAATATATCTGGTATAACAACGACACCTCAAATTCAAATTGGCTGTTACTATACTCTATGATTGATAACCATACATCAGGAACTTATAATAGGTCTGTTGTTTTCGCACCAAACTCAAGTGAAGGCACTCAAATAGTAAGATGTATTATTACTGCTAATTTTTCATCTGGAAAATCTTCTTCAATGCCTTCAAATGCTTATTGTGCTAATTCAACAACGCAACCAACAACTGGTGGTTGGGATAACGATGATGTGAACTTTACAGTTACTCCGCATCTAATCTACAGCTTTTGGAACCTAACAAACTATACAAACGGGACTAACATCTCGAACGGCCAAAACTTTACCAGATTAGATATTATAAACGTCTCGGCTCAGTGGAATAAGGCAATATACAACTTTTGGATACAGCACGATGGAAACGGAAGCTCGGTAAATTATAGCGTATCTTCTTCAGCAGACTGGACAAACTATACCCTGAACTTCTCGAACGTAACTGAATTTCCAAGAACGGGAAATATAACCGTTTCAACAATATATGCGAATGACACCACTTCGGCTACCAACAACACATCTCCATTATTATTCTTCTATCTCTGGGGATTTTCCAAGGTTGCTCAGGTGAACTCGAATCAAACCACGCTCTACAACAACACTTATGCAAGAGCTTTTTGCAAGGTAATAGACAACATTACCAACCAAGGATTGAATGGTTACAATGTGAGCTTTTATGGAAACGACAACTTCCTGAACTGGTCTCTAACAAACTCTTCTGGCTATGCTAATCTGAGTTTCATTGTCAACGCTGCCAGCATGCCTAACAATTACACTATAAAGTGCAACATCACCAACCAACCAAGCCTCTATTACAATGCTATCTCTGAAAACTCAAACTCAACGAACATAAGTTTCTACAGCCCCTATGAAATAAACATATCAGATTTTTGGTTTTCTTACGGAGGAGTTATAGTAAATAAGACAAACCTTCTTTCGAGCCTAACAATCTACGCGAACGTGAGCGATGCGTTGGCCGTTTCCAGCGTCTACGTTAATCTTTCCTATCCTGACGGGTCTATCATCAATCTATCTATGAACGGAACCAATTCGTCTGGCTACAACTTATGGAATTACACTTTCGGAAGTCAATTGAATAAAAATGGCACTTATTCAGTAAATATCATTGCAAACAACTCATACGGCATAACAAACGTGAGCGACTTTAAAACCTTCTACGTTAACAACACATACAGCCTTAACCTGAGCACAAATTACTCAGTTTATAATCGTGGAGAGAATATAACCGTTCAAGTATGGGACGTAAATAACAATTCTGTTTATGATTTAAACTGGACAGCTAATCTAACGAAATACAATCAAACAAGCACCACTAGCTACAATAACACTAACTATACATACACGATAGCTAATGATGATCCTGAAGGAAACTATTCTTTGTATGTAAATGCTTCAAAAAATAACAACACAGGAAATAATAGCTGGAACTTTAACGTTAGTAGAACCTTGTATTTAGTAATTTCAACGACTACAGCCTTGTCCCCAGGAAATACATTAAACATCTCAGTAAATTTGTATAACGCTAGAGGAGAACTTTATAATAATACAGTTGATGCTAATATAACCTGCCCAGATGGAATGCATGCTTTAAGCTTTAGTTCTGGTCATGCATCCTATCTTTGCAATGCTCCTAACTCTTATAGTACAGGTTTTCCAATAACCGTTAATGCCTCAGACCAATATAACAATACTGGAGAGAATTCCACTACATTCACAACCACATCTGCTCCTTCGTCTAGCGGAGGAGGCAGCAGTGGTGGCTTTGCAACGTCTAAAAAGGAAACAATAAAAAATTGCACTGACGGTACTCAATACAGCCAGTGCTCTCCTAAAAGGCCACTCTATTGCTATAATGGAACCTTGATTAGAAAGTGTTCAATATGTGGTTGCGATAACTCTGATTATGGATGCCAGCCAGACGGATCTTGCGCGTTAATCAAGGAAGAAGACTTTAACTTTAACTTGAGCGCAGCAAGGTTAGAAATAAAACAGGGGGAAGACAAAGAAATAACAGGCGTTCTGGAGAACACTGGCAACACAGTCTTGGAACTTTTATCCTTCTTTAATGCCTCAGGGGATTGCTGCAATATTTCTCTACCGCCTAGCTTTGAATTAAAAGAAAAGGAAGAAAAAGTATTTACCATATCAATACATGCTCCTCTATTCGCAGTCGTAGGAGACTATCCAAACACGACCATAAGCATAGGCACCAATCTTTTCAGAAAAGACAAAACCATTGATATAATAGTAGGGCAATCCCCTCATTATAGTTCTTTGAGCGAATTAGAAAACGAATTGACAGACATAGAAAATAAAATTCAAGAGGTTAAAAAGGCGGGAATAGACACCAGTAACCTGGAGGCAATGGTCGAAAAATCCAAGGCATTCCTACAAAATGCAAACAGCTCTATAGCCAGTGACCAAATCGACGTTTTGTCCGCCTCTTTAGCAAACCTGATAAGCAATAATCAACTTGTTGAATCGAGATTGGGCGGGTTAAGAACTCAAGCCTTCCTGCTCCAGAACGCATGGCTGATCGGTTTGTTCGTGGTCATGAGCTTCACGACGATGTACATGGTTCCTCAAGTATTATTACCGTTGAACAAAAAGGAAAAGGAACTATCAGAATTAAAAGAGGAGGAAGAAACCCTAGTTTTATCCAGGGTCGAGACAGAGAAACAATATTTCATGAGAAAGATAGACGAGAACACATTCTCAAAAATAATGATTGGTAAACAGGACAGGATTCTGAAACTGAGAACCCAGATAAGAGAAAGGGAGAGCGAAAGAATCCAAATAATCAAGTCAGTTAGTCCCCTTGCGATGGCAACATGGTTCGTCAATGGAATAAGGGGCATGCCACAGAAAATCAGAAATTCTCCCAAAAGTATATTAAATAGAAAAAATAAGAATAATATTGATAACAATGGAAAGGCTCAATAGCGGCGTGGAAGGTCTGGACGAAAAAATGCAAGGCGGTTTTGTAGAGAATAGTGTCAACCTCATCACAGGCAAGACTGGAACAGGCAAAACTGCTTTCTGCGCTTCCTTCCTATACGCAGGAACCAAGAAGAATGAGATCGGCGTCTACGTGACAACAGAGGAGCCTGAGAGCGATATAAAGGCTGACATAAAATCCATGTTCAACTGGGATATCGATGACCTGGAAAAGAAAAACCTGATAAAATTCTTAGTCCTAGAACCTGTTATCCCTGTTAACTTTGACAAGGACGAGGAAATGGGAAGAATATTAAAAATATACGTTTATGATCTTTATTCGAGGATAGAGGAAATCGTTAAGAAGAACAATGCGAAAAGACTTGTCATCGATTCTTCAACAATAATAGAGATGTTCATAAGGGACGATTATCTGAGAAGGGTGGCCTTGATGAAGCTGATAGGAGACCTGAAGAAACTGGGCATAACAACAATTGTCACAGGAACAGTCCCAGAGGGTACGGACATGCTTAGCATCAGCGGCATAATAGAATTCTTCGTCGACTCTGTGGTAAAACTAGAGTTCATGCCTGTGGCAGAGGAGTTCAAGAGAACATTGACAATAAGGAAGATGAGAAGAACTGACCATTCCATATTCATTCATCCATTCGAAATAACCAAAAACGGACTAAAAATAATAGAAATAAAATAAGACTTCTTTTTTACACGTACCTTAAAAATTCTTCCATAAAAGATTCACGACTACTGAAAATCAAAATAATTAATGCAAATTATTTGTATGCCTTGTCATGATGTTCATATCTTCTAATTGTTACAATTTTTCTATTCTCATCTATGTCATATATCAGAACAAAAGAACCTATGTGAATTCTTCGCATGTGTTGCATGGGAAATCTTAAAGGCTTGAACTGATGAGGATTTTCTAACATCTGCTGAATTTTCTTGTTTATCTCTTCTAACTGTTCAGGATTTTTCTTTCCTAGCTTTTCAAATATCTTATCTACGCTCTTTACAACCTCCAAAGAATACAAAGAATCACTTTAATCCATATCGCTTGGCAAAATTCTTAACTTTGACAGTCTTTTCCTTTTCAGATTTTCTTAGTTCTTTGACAAATTCAGGCTTTAATTCAGGCTCAAGCAAGAACATTCCAAACTGTTTAGCCATAATATTTATGGCTTGCGATTTGGTTTCCAATCCATATTTGGCTTTAACTATGTTTATTACCCTATTAGCATCTTTCTTTATATCAACTATAGCTTTTACCATATTAACACCATATTAATGTTATGTTAATAAGTTTATAAATGTTTATTAAAAACAAAAAATTGATATTATTTAAATATTTCCATTTACAGTGGATTCGAAGACTTTTCCATAGAATATTCAAATTTACTCTGCAATGTTTATAGGTTTTGCCAAGGCCTTTGCTGGCAACGGTCTCTTGAATTTGATTTTCAAGGTTCCTTGTCTACCATGAAGACCGGAGACAATGCCTGTGTATTTATTTCCTTTCTCATCTGTCCAAACAGCCTTCTTGCCAATCAGTTTTCCTGCATCCCTTTTAGATTTTATCTCGGGCACGAACACCAAGACTTCCCTGGTATAGGCTATGTGATAGTTCACTATTATCCCTATGGGATCAATTGCTTGTCCGATCATACAAAAAACCTTTTAGAATTATAATTTTTGTAATTTAAATAGTAATAGAAGACTTACTTTTTCTTGGCTTTCTTTTTGCTAACATTTACTTCCTTGACGCTTTCAGCGACTTTTTCTATCTTCTCTACCTTTTCTTCAACATTCCCTTCAGGAACCTGTATAGGCTTGTCAATGAATCTTCTGACGTCATCTATGAACCTTCTCACGTATTCCTTGCTCATGTATACGTCTCTGTCAGTTATCTTTTCAATCTGCTTGTCATCAATCATCTTTTTCATTGTTATCACTTTCTCAAAAACATTAGAGTAAAAGGGACTTACCAGACCAGCTTCAACCAAGTATTTCTTAAAGGCTTCAGGCAGTTTCTCTGGCTCTTTCGGCAATTTGTTCAAAGACTTTAGAGCAGTCACAGAAGCCTTGACCATGACCTCATAATTTTTCTGAACATCAAAAGTCTTTCTGTTCAATTCTAAATCCTTTAATAGTTTTTCAAATCTATCCACATACTTCTCAGTCTTCACTATCCATTCGTCAACCTCTGCTCCAGAGATGTCCTTCACATCCTTGTGCTCCACCTTCTTTCTGAATGCTGTGATGTCTTCGAGCATCTTCGCATATTCTTCTTCCAGCAAACCAGGCTTGACCAAGTGCTCTCTAAGTTCGTCAGCAGCTAACTTCGGAACAGGCGGACCTACGCCTACATACATTAAAACAGCCTGGGCAGCATCCAGCATCGCGTAATACATGTCCTCCGCGATCATATACAGCTTCACACTCTTAACTCTCTCAACCCTTTTTGGAACAGAATCTATTCTCTGATGAGCTGCCTCTGGAGTTATCGGAAACTCGCCCAGCTCTAATAATTTTCTCATTGGTATGAAGAAACCAGTATCATAGATAGCGTAACCTTCCCTCACAATGTTGTAAAACAACGGATGCGTATATCTTATTCCTTTTATGAACTCTGTTAATGCTAGTATAGGCTGGGGATGCAGTCGCGGATCGATCGAGGAAGCAGCAGAATAAATATCATTATCTATTTTGCTTCTGATTTCCTCGAACTTTTTCAACGGGAACTTTGTGTCGTCAAATATTATATAAATATCAACGTCCGACTTGCCGGTGTAGTCCCCCCTTGTTATCGAACCCCAGACTATAACAGCCTTTATATAACCTTTGAACAATTCCAGAATCTTGTCCTTGAATTTCTCAGCCGACTTTAACCTGGTTTCCAGAGAGAACTTTTTTATCTTCTTGCTCACTTCTTTAACCATTTTACCACTAAATAGTAATATTTATTAATTATATTTAAACCTATCTGAACTGTTCCTTTTTCCAAAGCTCGGCCTTGCCTTTCTCTGTGGCGGCCTTGCTCAAGAACGTGTATTCTTCCTCTGGAACGACCATCATTCCCTTTATGGGATCCATGAAGTGATCTCTGATTGTGACTTCCTGTCTTTTGAAGTCGGGCCCTTTCGGATCCATGCCGAAGAACTCCAAGGGCAGTTGCTTTAGAGGAACGTCTTTTTCCAAAAACTTTTTCAACATTCTCATGGCAAGTATGGTTGATTCTCTAGGAGCGCTAGCTCTCTCGTAAATAAACCAAGCATCCTTCATTCCCTTTTTTCTCAAGTCAAACAAAACATCGTAAAGATACATGTGAGCCTCTGAGCCTATGGGAATGGGCATGTGAGCAGGAACATGGGGAGTGGGCCAACCCAGGTGACAAACTTTTATGTAAGAAGCCATGCCGTAAGGTATCGATTCTATCTCTTTTTTGGGTTCTATGTCCTGCGATAGCACATGCTCAAAGTCGAAGCAAACAGCAACCCATGAAGAACCTATGGCCCTGCACAAGAAAGCCATGTCACGTGGTCTCATAAGTCTGAATAAACCTTCCACACCAGCAGAACCCATCTGCGTTTCGAAAACAAAATAAATCCCGTACTTTTGCAACAAGGGTTTTGGATCTTTGTATCTGCCTGTATCCTTCGGGTTGAAGTGACCCCATATGTATTTTGCAGAAACAGCAGGGACCCAGTCTTTACTTTTCTCATCAAGTTTATCGTCGGGAATCTTCTTTCCAACTATGCTGTCCCACAAGTAATCCTTGTTTTCCTGCATCCACTTCGCAATTATAACGTAAGATATTCTTTCTGCACCATATTCAAGCTCACTAGAATCAAAAAATGCGGCTATGGCTCTCTTATCGCCTTCTCGTGCAATTTCTTTCGCTTGTTCTGCTGTAAACTCCTTATCTTTTTGTTTTCTTTCATCCTCAACTTCATCTCTGTAAGCTCTTCTGTATGATGGAAGATGTGTTGCTGTAATTATACCTTTGTTAACAGCTTCTATAGCCCAATCAAAAATCTTTGGATTTCCTTCCAAGAATTTTCTTAGAGGCCTGCCCCATGGGTCAACAAGCTTTGCTGGCTGCAAATCCTTCCCTAGTCTGATATACGGTGTCGTCTCTGAAGGATGAATGTTAACGTATTCTCCGCCAAGACCACCGCAACCTTCTATGTGTTTTATCAACCTATCGTGAGAATGAAAATAATCTACCTCCAGAGAGGAATCCAACATTCCCATTGGTTTCTCACCGCCACCCATGGCGTATGACTCGCCGTGAAAACCAAGCCTAATACCCAGTTTTTTCATTCTGTTTATGCCTTCTTTCAAATAAGGCTCGTTTAACTCTGTGATGGACTCCATGTCAACCTGAGTAAAGTTTACGCCTTCGATAGCTCCCTTGAACATTTTTCTTGGCATTGTCATAAGGCTCTCTTTTTCTGCTGCATCTGCAACTGAATAGAAGCCGCTTGAGAAGCCTATGACATAACCCTTTAGCATCATCATTCAACACCCATTTTCTGTTTAATGAATTCCGTAACTATTCCTAAATGAAGAGCAGCATACTTGCAGTAATGTTTCGTTATCCTGTCCTTTAAGTCTCTTTCGTACGGTCCTTGTTTGAAGAAAACTAGATTGCCAGCCTTTGGCATATTGAATCCTCTAAGAAATCCAGTGTAAGCTCCGAAGGATTTTTCCATGTCCCTCACGTATTTCTGAGCTCCTGACAATTCCTTAGGCTTGTCAAACAGGCCTGGAAATTCCTCCTTGACCAATTCGGAAATATCTTTCTCGTCAAACCTTATGCCGAGCATCTCGTCGATGTACCTCTCAAGCTCCAAGTCCCTGCACTTCAATTCAAGAATCTTTACGAGCAGAGCGTTCTGTGAAAGAACAAAAATTTTGGTGTAAAAAACTATGTCTTCCATCTCGCCAGTCTGTACTCTTGTTCCTGTCCTGAATATGTTAAAGTCTAGGAACATATAGTAAAGCTCTCTGGAATCCAAACCAAACTCTCTTCTTTTCCAAGCAGGAATTATACCAGTCTCATTGTTTTCAACTATTTCATCAGCATACGTCCTATCCTCTAATCTTATTGACTTGCACTTGTCGCATTGCACTGCCTTTTCAGAATAAAATTTCTTGCATTTAGAACAATACTTTCTTGGGTGGGTCAGCCAAGGATAAAATTCTTTAGCAGCAAGACCGGTCTTGGTATTCAATACCAAATTTTCTCTTATATAATCGTCATAAGGATATATTATAAAATCTCCCACGACCTCTGCAGCAGGTTTTCTGTGTTCAGCGAACTTCATCGGCTTCCAAGCAAATAATCTTATTCTGTTGGCAAAGGTTGACATGCCTGTCACATCTGCAAAAGTTCTAAGCGTCTCTGCCCTTGTCAGAGCTCTCTCTCCTGCCAGCTTTGTCATCTTGAACCTTGCTATGTAAGGCTTTAACCATTCCTTGTACTCTGTTATTGACTTTTCTCTTGACTTTACCAGACCCTTTAGCATCTCATATCTTTCCTTTGCAACATTTCCAAACATCTCTTTCCATTGTACGTAGAGCCTATTCTTGGTAGCGAGTATTACAGCTTCAGCTTTTGAGATTTCATACTTCTTCTCAATCTTGTCCTGGTCTAGGTCCTCGTTCTCTAATCTCATGAAGTCTGCGATTATTGTAGGCCATTTTTGTACAGTGGTACGCAATGCCACAGGCTGCCCTGGCAAATCAGTGTAAACATCAACCTGGTCAACGAACATCGATCTCAATATATTCTTATCCTTCGATTGAAAATAAACAAGAATTTCTTTGTATTTTCTTATGTCGTGGCTTAGCAACTCGAAATCAGCGACTGACTGAGCGGCTGACACCAGACCTGTCTTTATTGTCGACTCGAGCATTTGCTTGGTTGTCATGGTCCTCTCGTAATATTCCTTGTGTGTCGGCGAGACCTCTATCCACTCGTCAGCCTTTTGGACAAACCACTCCAACTTTGGCAGCATGTAAACCAATGAAAAATATATTTCAGAAGCAGTTCCAGGCGGACCAGTGAAATTTAAATTTGAATATCTGTTTTGAGTTTCCTCAACTCCAGGCGGTTCTGTCGGTCCTACGCACAGAAAGCGTCCTAAGGGATAGTCCTTATCGACCAAATCGCTAGGAATGCCTGGCACACTTTTTCTTGCTCCTAATTCGAATATGCGTTTGTCAACCATCGTTATCAACTAAATACTAGATATATGCCGACCAGTATTAGTATTATTGCTATCAGAATTCCGCTTAGAGTGTATCCCCTTATTTGATGGTCTGTAACATCCGGAAAATATTTCAGCATCAAAAAGCCTATAAGAGCCATTATTAAACCTATTACCTGGGTAATCATATTAATAAATTTGTATAAAGTTTATAAAAACATTGTGACGCAAACGTTTAGTTAGTTAGGGGCTTTTTAGAGTAAGTAAAAAAGCCTTAAATTCGTATTCTTTTAGTGTTTTTACAAAACGGCTATAAGGCTTCAGTCAGTAATGCTGAAGGCTAAAACATTGGGTAATTAAAAAACCCACTATAAAAGTTAAGAGAAAGCTATGCTGGTAGTTTTGATAAGTTATTTATGCTAGGATTTTTAAATTAGAGGTATGAAGAAGAAATATTACTGGATTGTTGGAATTGTAGTAATTTTGATGACACTTGCTTTAATTATTTTAATCTTATCATCACTTACCTGTATTGGCTGTGGAACACAATTTGTTTTTGGTGTCAAAGAAGGATGCGACATAATAAACCAGAATAAACAAAGTTGTTCTAACAATAACTCTACATACGAACAACCACATTGTTATGAGATTAACTTTACGGATAAATTATTAGATTCTGTAATTGTAGAGTACGGATATCCTGCTTCGGGTTTAAAGACCTCAACTCTCAGAGAATTCTGTCAATACAGACACTATAAAAATATTGAAGACTGTGAGCATGATACCGATATCGCATCAATCTGTAGATGATTTTTATGACTCTGAAGCAATTCCTAAAGCCAGATAGGAGAAAGATTGTAATATGTATAATATTAATAATTTTAGAATTTTCTTGGATGATTTTTTATTCTTCTTATTCAGCGACCGCTAATCCTTGTTGTTTAAAAAATATACCTGAAGAAATAAGAGAGCAATGTGTCAGGGTAAATGCCAGATGTGGATTTACAGATATGACCTTCGGATATCCTGAAATAATACTCTTGTTAATATTTGCCTTTGTTTTCATAACTACTAACTATCTTCTTTCTTGTCTCATAGTCTGGATTTATAATAAGTTAAGAAAACCAAGAAAATAGCCTTAACTAACAAAACATTTATGTCCTGCATCAATGTTTATAAAAACGCTTGTCTAATTATTAGTTGAGATTAAAATGGTATGGGCAAGAGCAAAACTGATGATCGAGGACGATTTGCTGAGTCCTCTTCCTGTCGTTAAGATAAAATTCTCAGGCCAGAACCCGGAGAGGTTCTACAAAGAGTTATACAACCTCATGCTGCTCTCATTCAGGGTTCAGGAACACTCCATACAAGAAAAGGATTTCCAGTGGGGCAAGGGAGAGGTGGAAAAATTCAGCATCAGATGGGAGATCAATAAAGACTTGGACAAGTTCTCTTACTACTTTGTTGACGTCAGACTCGTTGGAGAAATGTCTAAAAACACTGGCAAAGCAGAGATAGATGTCGAAGGTGTATTGAGAACCGAGTATCCGCAAGACACTATCTTGCAAAGAAGCATATTTTACGAGATTCTGAGAATGTTCTGGCACACGACCTTCTATAGCAGCAAGAGGGACGAATATCTCAGGGAAGGAAGAAGACTGATGTCAATATTCTGTGACCAAGTCAAAACCTTAACAAGGGTTTAGAATGCCAAAACTTCAAATATTAACAGACGTTTTTTCTCCTCACTATGTCAAAACATTAAGATACGAGGGGGATCACCCTTCAAGAACTCTAAAATTTATGCCTAACCTGATGAGAAGTATCTTCAGAGTCACGTCAACAAATTTTTATGAGGATGAAATAAAGTGGGACAGGTCCTCTGAGATAATAGAGTTCTATGGGCAGTGGAGAGGAAAGTACACCCATGACGCGAGAACAACCTTCTGGATAAAGGTCAAGGTAATAGGAAAACAAAACTCAAAGGACAAGAAAGGTTACGTAACGGTATATATACATCCCTACCTTGTTACAAAGTTTGATAATAATAACTTTTTAGACAAAGCTTTATACTTTTCATACACTCGCTTATTTTATAAGGCACAGAGAAGAAAATATATAGAGAAGCAATTATATTTATCAAATAGGTTTGAACAGGAGCTAAAAAAAGAATTGGGAATAAGGTGATGATATGGCTTTTGGTTTCCTTAAGAGAAAGAAAAAAAACGAGGGAGAATTTCCTGAAGAGGTAACGTCACCGCTACCAGAGGATTTGGAAAGATTCAGGACAAGGGAACCTGAACCAATTGTACCACCGAGAGAAAACTATCCGAGACCAACGGATTTTTTTGGAGAAACTGAAAAGAAAACAGAAAACCAGGACAAAATAGACTTGATACTGCAAAAATTAGAAACAATAGATGTTAGATTAAAATTGTTGGAAGAAAAGTTAGGAGTTTAATTACTTTTTCTTGCCTTTCAACTTCAACTTGGTCTCTCTTTCTGTGTAATCTTCCCTGACTTTTTTCTCGACTTCTTCCTCCAAGCCAAGTTTCTCGACCAATTCTTTGAATCTGTTCCTTATTGTGACCTCTGTTACGCCGATTGCGTCAGCTATTTCTCTCTGTGTCCTCTTCTCGCCCTCTAGAACAGCAGCTATATACAAAGCGGCTGAAGCAACTCCTGTTGGCCCTTTGCCTGTCGTCGCCTCGTATTTCTTGGCCTCTTCTAAGAATCTTATTGCCCTTGCTTGAACCTTGTCGCTCAAGCCGAGCATCGAAGCAAATCTAGGAATATAATCGCTTGGTAAGGCTGGTAAAATTCTCATGCTTAATTCTCTTGCAATGTATCTATATGTCCTACCAATTTCTCTTCTCTCGACTCCTGATGCTTCTGCTATTTCTTCCAGTGTTCTCGGAGTACCCATTTCTCTGCAGACAGTATATAACAGAGCAGCGATAACAGACTCCATTGATCTTCCCCTAACCAATCCCCTGTCAACAGCCCTCTCATAGTTCTTAGCAACTTCCTCGTGTACAGATTTTGGCAAACCTAGGAATGAAACCAATCTCTGCAACTCAGATAGTGCGAAAGATAAATTTCTATCCTTCGATTCAACCAGTCTTTTTTGCCACTTGGTTAGCCTATAATACTGAGCTCTCTTAGAAGGAGTTACCTTGAACAATTCTCCTCTGCCTCTTCCTATCTCGGTTGTCAGACCTTTGTCATGTTTTGTAAATGTTAAGGGAGCTCCTGCCCTTGTTCTTCTTGAAATCTGTTCCTCGTCAAATGCTCTCCATTCAGGAGAAGAGTCTATCATAGAATCTTCCATCACAAGACCGCATTTGGAGCAGACAATCTCTCCTCTGGTCTTGTCTTCCATAAAATATTTAGAGCCACAATCAGGACATATTTTTTCAGACTTTTTGATTATTTTTTTAACCATGATAATCAACCAGACTCTCTCTAGTCTATTTTAGACAAGTCTAAGATGTGTGGAACGACTTTTAAAAATGAATAATCAGCGGGATATAAATCCATACTTAATACACCATATTTACCATACGGTAGTAACTGATTCTAAATTTGACATTAAATATTTATATGTTTGCTATATTTAAAGCTTTCTGTCATTTATAAAGGCCTTTTTCCCCATATATATAGCAGATTTTTATGCTGCCCCTAGCGCCTGTAGAGAGGATAGCGAGAAAAGCCGGTGTAGATAGGATATCAGCTGACGCGATAAAGGAACTGGCAAATGTTGTTGAGGAATTGGGCTGCGAACTAGCTTTAGAGGCTGCTCAGGTCGCCAGGCATGCCAAGAGAAAGACTATTCTTGTAGAGGATATAAAATTTGTGGCTGGAAAAGCTTAATTTTATATTTCAATTTGCACCTTATTTTGTTCATGGTAACCACCAGATCTGCAATAAAAAATTTGCAAGTTGGAAAATTTGTAGTTATAGACGATGAACCTTGCAAAGTTTTGAATGTAACGACTTCTGTTCCTGGAAAGCATGGAGGAGCAAAAGCAAGGCTAGAAGTTGTAGGTATATTTGATAACAGGAGAAGATCAATAGTAAAGCCTGCTGACACAGAAATTGAAATACCGATAGTAGAGAAAAAGGTTGGTCAAGTTGTCGCCATAGCAGGAGACACTGCTCAGATAATGGATATGGAAACGTATGAAACGTTTGACTCTAAGATACCTGATGAACTGAAAGGCAAACTAGCTCAGGGTGGAGAAGTCATCTATTGGATATTGATGGAAAGAAAAATGCTCATGCAGGTAAAGACTTAATTATTCATTAATAACCAAACCTGCTGTTAAGGCCTAATTCTTGTTTCTAATACCCAGCTAACGATTCATATTTTTAGTAAAAAGTTAGATAGGTATTAGCTTACTAGCTAAACCGATATTTATAGATTGCTAAGTGTTAGCTTTTAATATTTTTTAACTTTCTTCTATAAGAAATAATTTCTTTTTCATTTATATTGGAAACAAGTTCATCAAACATAGAAACAAATATTTTCGCTTCTCGAATCATCTTACTTACTTGCTCTTCTTTATCAACTTTCATGTAATATTGCGCGTCTATCCTTTTATCTTTGTGTTGATTTATTGTTCTAGTTTTATCCTCTCCTAAAAGAAATGTAGCTGCTAATATTGAGCACAAATGATTCTCGCATTTAATTCCAATTCTTTGAAGAAATGAATATAGAGCGTAATATTCTGCATAATAAACTACAACCGTTGACCAGAGCAAATCACCATCCCTAAAATTCTTTTCTGCCCTTTCTAATGAAGATTTGGCCTCTTCAAGATAAGACTTTGCTAATGTTTCGTTTGGCTCAGCTGTTCTTAAACCATCCTTTAACCCAAAACACCATCTCAATTTATCATCTAGCATAATAACCCCACATACAATTTACATAAAATGAATGGTTGTTCAAAATAATATGGTTTTCTTCTGTTTCTTTTATTAATGCCTCTTGTTTTTCCATTGATTTTGTAAAAGATGATTCTGTTAGTTTAATTTCATGAACTTTATATGGTAATAAATGCATAGGCAGTTCTTGCTCTTCTTTTGAAATTATTAATAAATCCACATCAGAGTCTTTATCTGCCGTAAATTTAGCAAAGCTTCCGAAAACAATCATGGTATCGTTTGTTTTAAGTTCTTTTAGAAAAGTTTTGAAAGGAGGGTATTTTTCAAGGAAAAAAATGGTTTTATATATCTCTGATTGGAGCAAGTAAAATTTTGTTTTTATATTCTCTAGATTTAATTTAAAATACTTGTTCTTACCACTTATACTGCTTTTCAGTATGTTGTTTTCTTCAAGAATAGCTATTAAGTTTTGAGTTGTTTTAAGAGGTATTTTCGTATGCTTGCTGATTTCTCTAAGATAGAATTGTTTTCTATAATCTCCTAGATAGAGCAATAGAATTTCTAATTCTTTGTTTCTTTTTTGATACATATGTATCATTTAGGATACAATAATATAAATACTTTTCTATTAAAGATTTCGTGGTTCAGAAATATTTATAATTTGATGGACGATTAGCTTTGTCAGTTAAGCTTTGGGCTTTATGGCTATAAATAGGTTGCTAGATGATTTTCTCTAGGTTATATGAAATTATCTATGTGAAACAATTCAAGATTTAACTAATTAATTAGTTAACTTATTCATATCTCAACGCTTCTACTGGTTGTAATTTAGCAGCTTTTCTTGCTGGGAAATAACCTGCTAAAACTCCAACTAAAAACCCAAAGACTAATCCCAAAACTAGAACTTCTGGTGACAAATAAATCAAAGGTCCTTGTTGAACATTATTTTCAGTAAAAGCATTACTTGAAAAACCCAATCGCATGCCATAGGTTATACCATATCCCAAACCAACTCCTAGTAAGTCACCAACAATGCCACCAATTAAACCAAGTATTCCTGACTCGAACAAAAACATTAATAAAATTACGTTGCTGGTTGCTCCAATCGCTTTCATTGTTCCTATTTCTCTCGTCCTCTCCATAACAGATACGTACATTATATTCATGATTCCTATGCCACCTACAATCAAAGATATAGCTCCTAAAGAACTGAGGAATGTTGCTATTATGTTTAATATGCTAGTGATTTGCTCTTCAAAGAATTTGGAACTCAAGACGCTAAAGGTCTTCGTGTCTTCTGTTTGATGATGTATTTGCAAAAGTTTTTCATTTATAGCGTCTGCAACAGCACTAGAATCATAGCCGTCACTTACCTTGGCCATTATCTCATTATATTCATTACTCTCAAACTGGTTTCCAAACAAATCCCTTGCCTGCTTGATTGGAATGAAGACGCTACCGTCTATCGTTGCTAAGAGCCCACCGCCTTTGTTCAATATTCCAACGACCTTAAAATCAACACCGTTTATATTTATCGATTTCTTAAGGGTAATGTTCTTTGTAAACATATTGTGCGCAACATTATTCCCTATCATGACAGAGTATTTATCCGTATCCGTAAGGAATCGTCCGTCCTCTAAACCTATTGCCCCCGCTTCTATCTCTTCCCAAGCTTTCTCATCCTTTACCCCAATCACAGTAATCTTGCCAGATTCATTATTGCTTTCGACTCTCAGAGAACCGGAAATGATGCCTGTCACTATCTTTATGCCATCAACTTTTGATATTTCCTTCTCGTCCTTTTCTGTCAAAACTATGGCCTTGCCGCTTGAACCCAAATTAGGGCCTTGGGTAAAAGAAACCTTGCCAGGTATCACAGTGATTATGTCTGCCATAAGCTTATTCAATTGGCCTATTATTCTCTGCTCCATTGAAGCCCCAACCAGCATTGTAGCAACGACAGCCGATACTCCTATGACAATGCCTAGAAGTGTTAGAAAGCTTCTCAGCTTTCTGTGAGATAGATTATATACTGCCATAGATGCTATTTCTCTGAACATTTGCTCACTTTCTTCTAAAAAGTTTATTCAAATAGCCTTTCCTATAAATTATGAAAAGAACTATTATTACGACTATTAAAATTATAACCAATGTAAATGGCGTTTGTGTTGGATGCGCTAAAGAATATTCTGATTTAGAAGAAATCATTATGTTTACAGGGTATATCTGGCTATAAGTTTTTCCAAATGAATCTTCGTAAGTAATGCTAAGGTTTATCGGATAGGAACCGGGATTAACAGAACCTACATTTAAGGATAATTTTTCACTGTCATAATCATCTGAATTTAGATTACCCACGTAAATGACTGTTGGCGTTATGTCAAAGTTGTTTGATTTAACAACGTTGATAGATAGGTGAAATGCCTGCTGGTTCCCTCCATTTGCTATTTTAATTGTTGCAGAACCGCTTGTCCCGGCAGTTACTATATCCTGGGAATCAAGAGTTACTATAAAATTATAGTTGCCTATGATTGAAGTTCCTATTTGTTGTGTATCTACAAAATTACTGGATCTTGTTGAATCATAATAATTCAACTCAATCGGAATCGTGGTCGTGCCTATCGAAGCGTCTGGAGAAATCGTTAAGGGAACTGTCAGCTTTTGATTCTCATATTTATCAAGGCTTCTTATGAAAAATTCACCAGAAGATCCTGATGATATGAAGTTTGAATTTTGAGATAAAGAGACTGTTATGTCCTTTGCTCCACCCTGGCCTTCATTTACCAAATCAAAGTTTAGAAGTACAGTGTTACCAGGCTGTAAATTACCATCAAAGTTCACATTTTCGATTTGTAGTTTCGGGTCTCCCTTTATGGTTATCGGTATGTAAAAATCTTTTTTATACTGAGAATTGCTATAGTAATAAACTGTCTCCACATAAACGTAAGATGTTGTTGAAGTTGAATTTTCATCAGCCTTTACAGTTACGGCTGCCTGTTGAGACAGTGTTGCAGGTAAATCTCCTAACTCTATTTTATTTCCTGAAACTATACTCAGAGAGGGACCTGCAGTAGGCGTTATCACAATGCTTTGAATATCGGTTCCTGTATTGGTAACAGTTAGATAAATTGTGGTGTATCCTCCTGGTTTTGTGCTGTTTGAAGACAACTGCCAAGCAACATTCAAGGATATTGAAGTGGCTTCTGCCAAGCCTACTATAAGCAAAAACGAGATTAATATAAACAATATTCTTTTCATCTCAACCACCTTTTATTATCTTTCCATCTTTTAAATTTATAACTTTTTCTGCATGTCTAGCTATTGATGGGTCATGCGTAACTATTATCAGTGTAACTCCTCTTTCCTTGTTAAGCTTTACGAGGATGTCCATTATTTCTTTTCCTGACTTTGAATCTAGGTTTCCTGTTGGTTCGTCTGCAAGTATTATTTGAGGATTGTTTG
>Ga0315279_10000999_pt1 | contig 49273 bp, 42 predicted proteins | sample YL17G06_20_MG_FD_203694 | JGI IMG/M metagenome (GOLD analysis project Ga0315279, IMG submission 203694) | Sediment microbial communities from Yellowstone Lake, YNP, Wyoming, USA - YL17G06_20 | ecosystem: Environmental > Aquatic > Freshwater > Lake > Sediment | place: USA: Wyoming | collected... | reverse complement strand
TGGAGCGGGAGACGGGGATCGAACCCGCGACGTCCAGCTTGGGAAGCTGGCATTCTACCGCTGAATTACTCCCGCTCACTTTAAGTCATTCGCCCTTGTTCGGGCGCGAATCTCATGGCGTCAAATTTAGCTTTGCCTGTTGTCTTTTGCAAGGGTTTGTTGGCTGCTGAAAGAAAAGGGCGCGGCGGGGGTCAAATCTAACTGCCCACTCCAGGAGCAACGACAAGGAATTCTCGCTCGCTTGGCGAGTCAAATCTCCCTTCGCGCATCCTCGAAGGGTCTGAAGCCGCGCTCCAGCATCAACCCACGGGCACGTTCCGCCAACTGCGGCGTGACATAGAAAAACGCCCCCACGCGCTGAGAACGGAAGAGCATTCCGCTTGTGTAACGAGTCGGCACAACGGCGTAGTCCAGCGCATCGGCGTCAAACACCTTCTCTACTGCAAGTGCCTCCTTCAGACGCCTTGCCACATAGATGAGGACCAGTTCCTGGTCACCAAAGAAGTCCGGTTCGCGTCGCATGGTCAAGGATCAGGCAGGCATGAAAAACTAAGTTTTCCAGACAAGACACCTTAAACCTTGGCTTTGACAGGCACGTACGCAGGCGCTTCGACGGCGCGCTGGAGTTTGTTCCGGTACGCAGCGGCAATAAAGCTGGCGAACAGTGGATGGGGCTGGAAGGGCTTCGACTTGAACTCGGGGTGGAACTGGCAGCCTAGGAACCAGGGATGCTCCGGCAGCTCCATGATCTCGACGAAGTTCCGATCCGGAGAGTTCCCACTGAAGCGCATTCCGTAACTCGAAATAATTTGCTCGTATTCTCGGTTGAACTCGTAACGATGCCGGTGCCGTTCCGAGATCTCCTTCTTCTGATAGACCCTGTAAGCAAGCGAATCTTCATCAAGGATGCAGGGAAACGCACCGAGCCGCATGTTGCCACCCATGATATCCGTTCCCAGCAGCTCTCGCAGCATATAAAACACGCGATGCGGAGCCGCGGGATCGAATTCCGAACTGTCGGCCTGCAGGCTGCAGACGTTGCGCGCAAATTCGATCACGGCGCATTCCATTCCCAGGCAGATGCCAAAATAGGGCATCTTTGTCACGCGAGCGTAGCGAACGCCGCGCAGCATCCCATCAATTCCTCGCTTGCCGAACCCGCCCGGGACAAGGATCGCATGGAAAGGACCAAGCTGCTCGTCCAGCGTTTCGTCCATCAGGCCTTCGGACTCCACCCATTTGAGCTGAACGTGGACCTGATTTGCCAATCCTCCATGATAGAGCGCCTCGTTCAGGCTCTTGTAGGAATCCTCGTATTCCACATATTTTCCAACGATGCCGATCCGCACGGTATCGAGGGGATTGCGGTCGCGGTGCAGCAGATCCTCCCATCGGCTCAGGTCCGGTTCGCGTGCGGGAAGCCCGAGATGCTGCACGATGGCGTCGTCAAGCCCCTCGCTGTGCAGAACCATGGGAACTTCGTAGATGTTTTTCACGTCGAGGGCAGTGATGACTTCCTTTTCCGAGACATTGCAGAAGAGCGCGATCTTGGCCTTGATATCCCTCGGGAGAAGGCGGTCGGTGCGGCAAAGCAGGATGTCCGGCTGGATACCGATCTCCCGCAGTTCCTTCACGCTGTGCTGCGTGGGTTTGGTTTTCAGTTCGCTGGAGGTGGCAATGAAGGGGACCAAAGTCAGGTGGATGAAGATTGAGTTTTCACGCCCGACCTCGTTCCGCATTTGGCGGATGGATTCCAAGAAGGGCAGGCTCTCGATGTCGCCCACCGTGCCGCCGATCTCGATGATCGCGACATCCACGTCCTGCGCCACACGGCGGATCGTGGCTTTGATCTCGTTCGTGATGTGCGGAATTACCTGCACGGTCTTTCCGAGATATTCGCCCTTGCGCTCCTTTTCGATGACGTTGAGATATATCCTCCCTGTCGTCGAGTTGTTATCGCGCGTCAGCCGCACGTTGGTAAAGCGCTCGTAATGGCCGAGGTCAAGATCCGTCTCCGCTCCGTCATCGGTCACGTAGACCTCTCCGTGCTGGAACGGGCTCATGGTCCCGGGATCCACGTTTATGTAAGGGTCAAGCTTCAGGAAGTTGATCCTGATGCCGCGGGCCTCGAGCAGGCTGCCGATCGACGCACTTGCCAGCCCCTTACCCAGAGAAGAAAGAACACCACCAGTAACAAAAATGTATTTCATGAGATCTTCTCCCCAAGTGCCTTTGGAATCATGAGACCCGATGAATTCAAAGTGTTGAGGTTATCAGTGCCACTTGTCTCACGCAAGAACCAAACGTACAACACAAAGTCACTAGTCAATTGCGAATTGCAGATCTGCGATCAGCAATTCGCAATTTACATTTTGCAGTCATTTAGCCTCACGCTGCTCGATGAGCGCCTCCACTGCCTCGAGATCATCCGCCGTGTCTACGCTCACTGAATCCTCTTCGACTTGGACTGCGTAAACAGGGAAACCATTTTCCAGGATGCGCAATTGCTCCAGCGATTCGGAAGCTTCCAGCGGCGTCGGCGCGAAGTTCACGTATCGGAGCAGGAACTCGCGCCGGTAGAGATAAACTCCAATGTGCTTGAAGTATCCCGCCAGCAGCCGCCCGGAACTCGCGCCGGCGCTCAAGTTCAAAGGCGAGTCCTTTCGATATGGAATGGGGAGGCGCGAAAAGTACAGAGCTTTGCCGCATCTGTCGGCGACAACCTTGACTATGTTGGGATTAATGATGTCCCGCTCACGCGGGAGTGGAACCATGGCAGTCACCACCGTCAGATCTCTGCAGCCGAGGGCAAAATCCACAAGAATGCGAATCGTGGATGCCGGAAGGAGGGGTTCATCCCCTTGCACGTTTAGGATGAGTTCTTCGGAGAGTCCGGCGGCCACTTCCGCCACACGGTCGGATCCGCTTCGATGGTGGGGAGAGGTCATCCATGCCTCTCCCCCATACTCTTCAACGGTCCGGAAAATGTTTTCATCGTCCGTCGCGACGATGACGCGGCTGAGTTGCGGGCAAGCCTTGACCTTTTCCACCACCCGCACGATCATTGGCACGCCCGCTATCCTGAGGAGAGGTTTGCCCGGCAACCTTTTGGAATGCATCCGGGCAGGGATAACGGCCGCGACTTTCATTCCGCCTCTAGCGAAGATCTAGAAGTTGATCGCCTTGATCTTCCTAGGATATTTCACCAATTTCTGGTCCACCTGCGGATAACGATACTCCTTGCCTTCGAAATTTCGAAGCACGACCTCTTTGCTGTTGAAGCGCACAACGTACTCCGGCAAGAGCGGAATCTTCCCTCCTCCGCCCGGCGCATCGATCACGAATTGTGGAACCGCGAAGCCCGTCGTGTGCCCGCGCAGAGCCTCGATGATCTGGAGTCCAACCTCCACCCGCGCCCGAAAGTGATTCGTGCCCTTCGTGAGGTCCGTCTGGTACAGATAGTACGGCCGAACGCGCATCATCACCAGCTTGTGCATCAGTTCTTTTATTACTTCCGGATCGTCATTGATGCCCTTCATCAGGACAGTCTGGCATCCCACGGGGATTCCCGCGTTCGCCAGGCGCTCGCACGCTTCTTTCGCCTGAGGCGTTATCTCGCGCGGGTGATTGAAGTGTGTGTTCAAGAAGATCGGGTGGTACTTCTTGAGCATGTTGCAGAGCTTGTCCGTGATGCGGCTTGGCAGCACGCAGGGAAATTTTGTCCCGATGCGGATGATCTCCACATGCGGAATAGCGCGCAAGCTCGCGATGATGTGCTCCAGCTTCTCGTCGCTGACCATCAGCGGGTCACCACCCGAAAGGAGCACGTCGCGGACCTCCGTGTGATTTCGGATGTACTCGATACCCATGGCGATGGTCTTTTCCGTGACATCGCTGGCGCGGCCGACCATTCGCTTGCGCGTGCAGAAACGGCAGTACATCGGGCATCGATCCGTGATCAGAAAGAGCACCCGGTCCGGATAGCGGTGCGTCAGACGCGGGACAGGGCTGTCCTCGTCTTCGTGCAAGGGATCTTCCTCGGCGTTCTCGTCCTGCAGCTCCTCGATAGAGGGCACAGACTGCTCCCAAATGGGATCTCCCTTTTCCTTTATCAGACTGTAATAGTATTGGGGGATTCTCATCGGATACACTTTGCGGACATCGTTTATCTCGTTGACGTCCACATCATAATCCTGTGCCAAGGTTTCACCCTTGGTGACGCTGTTGCGTAGGTCAAGCATCCATTGGTCCATCTGCAAAACCTTCTCCTTACCGGGATATTCTCTTAGCAAACACAAGCATATCGTCCCCCACGTCGTAGAAATCCCGAATCCGCGACGCTTCCTCGTAACCCAGGCGGCGATAGAATCTGACGGTATCCCCGTATGATTCCTTTGATGAAGTTTCCAGAAGCATGAGGCGGCCGTTTTCCTCCCGCGCCCTGTCCTCGACGTAAGCCATCAACGCCCGGCCGTAGCCCTGTCCTTGTACGACCGGGTGCGTGCCGATCCAGTAGAGATCGTAAGTTCCCTTCGTCAGCGGTACAGGCCCCCAGCAGGCATAGCCCTGCACTTTGGATTCGGAGTCTGTTGCCACAACGATGTAATAGTCCTTCTGATTTTTGTCCTTCAGATAGACGTCTATAAGCTCCAGAGCAACGTCGATTTCGGCCTGACTGAAGTTGCCGACGGCCACCACAATATCGGCAACGGCGGGCCGGTCCGCCAGCTCCATGCGACGGATTTTTATTCCAGTTTTCTGGTTAGAAGGCATAGACGTTTGCGGCGACCTTTGCGCCTCTCTCAATCGCTGCCTGGCAGATGTGCAGAATCATCTCCCCATAAGAGTAGCCCGCTGCACGCGCCGCCCTCGCAAAGCCTGCCTCGGGCGAAATGTCCGGATTCGGATTGACCTCGAGCACGTACAGGTTGCCTTTGGGATCGGTGCGCATGTCTACGCGCGCGTAATCCCGACATCCGACGCACTTGTAGCTGCGCAAAGCAATATCCTTTATGCGCCGCTCCAGCCGCTTGGAGATCTGTGCGGGACAAACCGGCACTGTGCTGCCGTACATTGGGCTCTCATCATCCCACTTTGCTCGGAAACTGACGATCTTCGGCTCCTCGTCGGGCATCTGGCTGAAGTCGATTTCAGAAATTGCCAGCACCTGAGGCTCGCGATCGCCCATTATGGAAACGTTGAATTCCCTTCCGTCGAGGTACTCTTCGATCAGTGCTTCCTGCTGGTAAACATTGTGAATGTAAGCCACCTGCCTTTCGAGATGAGCATTGTCCTGGCATACCGAGTTGGAGTTGATTCCCAGACTGGCGTCCTCGCGCGCCGGCTTCACGATTACCGGGAATCGGATGGCACGGGGCGAGGGCTTCTTGCCCGGGTAATGAAGATACCCCTTGGCAACAGGAATGCCCGCAGACTTCAGGATCTGCTTCACATGAAACTTATTCAGCGCCAGTCCCAGCGCAAAGGGACCGGAGCCCGTATAGGAAATGCCCATCAGCTCCAGCAGTCCTGCGACGCACATCTCGAGCTCAACCTTCCCGTTGATCTCCTCGCAAAGGTTGAACACAAATTTGGGCGCAAGCTTCACAAGGGTCTGCACGAGGTCCTTGGAAAAATGATCCACGGAAAGCACGTTAGGACTGTATCCCGCAGAGCGGAGGCTTTCTTCGATCGCGCCCACCTCCTCACGGATAATGGTAGAGGGATACATTTTTTCCTGCGAGCCCTCGATTTCCGAAATATTAGCGGCATTGTAGAGAACCACGCAGTCGTATCTTCCCATTACTCCAACCCGTAACGCTTGCACGCTATGTTCAGAACCGTGTTTATCAGCTCGCTGTACGTCATTCCTGCTGCCCGCGCCGCTTTTGGGAAACACGAATTGTTCTCGGGACGAGGAATGATTCCGGGCAGAGGATTGAGTTCGATAACATGAGGACGGTTTTTAGCATCCAAGCGTACGTCAATGCGGCACCAGTCACGACACCTGAGGATTCGATAAGCCTCGAGACAGACGCGCTCGATCTCTGACCGAAGCTCTGGACTCAGTGTCGCAGGGCACTCGAAGATCTCCAGTGGATTGGAAGCTACGTCCCAAATCCATTTGGCTTCGAAGGAGTAAATAGGATTGACCCCTTGAGGCAATGAGTCAAACTTGATCTCTACGATAGGCAGAACGCGGGCATCGCTGCCGTTGCCGAGAATGGCCACAGTGAACTCACGGCCGGAGAGGAACTCCTCTACGAGAGCAGGCTCTTTGAAGCGCTCGAGAACCCATGAAACACGCTCGCGCATCTCCTGTCGCGTTCTCACGAGCGAGTTATTGAAAATGCCGATGCTCGAGCCTTCGTAGAGAGGTTTGACAAGAAGCGGATAGTGAAGAGTGTTGAACGAAAAGCTCTTTGTGGAAACAACCTTGAAGCGCGCCGTCGGGAGACCGTGGTACGCGAGAATCTCCTTCGCGCGCGCCTTATCCAGGCAGATATTCAGAGTGAGCGGATCACTCGCCGTGTAGGGAATGTTCAGATATTCGAGAATTGATGGGACGTGACCCTCGCGACAGGACCCGAATTCACCCTCGGCCATGTTGAAGACTATGTCAGGCCGGCTCTTTCGGAGGGCGTCGTAGACATCGCTTGCGGCGTCGATCGGGATGACTTCATGGTGCTCCTCGAGAGCGCTCTGTACCGCAGCAATTGTTTCCGGGTCATCCCACTCGGCTTGAACCTCGGAGCGTCTACTTGGGGGGTCCGAACCTTCCTCGGATTCTCCCCGCTTCATGTTAAACGTGAATCCAACTCGCATCCACCCCTTTCCTTTCGTCGTTTGATATAAGGGAATCGCAATTGCTTGTCAAGGTTTATTTGGCGCTATCCTACTAGATAATGGGTCAAAAAATTCTTTGGACGCTAAATCTTGTATGTCTCTTGTGAGTTGTGCAGCATAAGCAATTAAAGTGCCAATTCGCACGAAATGCCTTGCCAGGCAGGCCTGTCAAGGGCCGGAAGAGCCTGCCAAAAAGTTTTCCTGGCTGGCCGGGACCTTTCGGATATAATGGCCGCACCCGCAAAGTCAGCGAGGTTTCCTACTTGGCTATGCCGTGATGCGCACATTCACTCGCTTCCTGCCGAATTCAGCTCGGACGCTGTTGATTCTTCTGTGGGGCGGTTTGTGTTGTATGATTTTTGCCGCACCCATTCTCGCCGCGCATACGAAGTATCCAACTCTTACAGCGGTGCTCTATCTTTTCTTCTCCCCGATTTGCCATCAAATCCCTGAACGTTCTTTCTTTTTGCTGGGCCGCACGCTGACGGTTTGTCATCGATGCACGGGAGTTTATCTCGGTCTGTTTCTAGGCTCGCTCATCCCGTTCGACAGCCGCCTTCCCGCCTCCCCACTAGCGCGCAGAATCTGGATTCTGGGCGCGACCGCGCCGCTGTTGCTCGATGTCGCGCTCCCGTCTTTCGGTGTTTGGACGAACGGCTCCGCCAGCCGCTTCACCACCGGCTTGATTTTCGGCGCAATGCTTGCATCGCTCCTCCTGGCAGGCGTTGCGGAACTCACGGACGGAGTCACAGAGAAATGGCAGCGTTTCCAGGCTTCGGAGATCAAGGGAGGAATCTCATGAATCAGGAAGGCATGTTCAAGCCCGCTCTCATCGGCGGTGTTCTGCTCGGCATACTCTCGGCGCTCCCCTTGATCAAAGCATTCAATTGCTTCTGCTGCGCCTGGGTGATTGGCGGCGCAATGCTTGCGGCGCATCTGTATGTGAAGAGTTCCGTCACGGCGGTGACGTTGGGCACCGGAGTGCTTTTGGGCCTGCTGACTGGTGCGATCGGGGCAGTCGTGGACACTCTCTTCACCATCCCGATACACTTTGCCCTGAGGCCATTCGCGACGGGTTTTGCCGAGCAGATCCAGCAGGTGCTCGACCAACTGCCGAATCTGCCACCCGAGACCCGGGACGCGCTGCGCAGCATGTTTGCCAGTGGCCGTGGCATGGGGATCTTCTTCATCATTCTCGGCGGATTCTTCGAGCTTGTGGTCTTCAGCGTGGTCGGCATGCTGGGCGGCGCGCTCGGAGTGGCGATTTTCGAGAAGCGTAAGCCTGGAGCGGAACCGATGAGCCAACCGCCAAGCTATCGGACGCCGGAGGATCTCCCCCCTCCGCCGCCTCCGGACTACCCGAGGGGATCTTAGCATCGTTAGAGTTTGATCCAATCGTAGGGAAGATTCACAATTTCGCCTGGAGTCTGCACCGTCCCGATCAGAGTCAGCGCATCGCGCAATACGCGCGATTGCATGGAAGCGTCCATTGAGGATCCGAACGGGTTACCCATGGGAAAGCGGAGAGTCACGGCTCGCGGTGCCTGCAGATGATAGGTGATGTCGCGGCACACCGAAACGCCTACGGTCGGAATCCCAGCGGCTTCAATCTCTCTTTGAATCAGCGCGCCGGACTGATGGCTCATTTCACAGCCCCCGCTTACCACAACAGCATCGACCTCCTGTTTGTGGAGGCGAGGAATGATCTCGCGAACGGTGGTGTCGAGAATTGGTTTCACCTCGGGCACATATCCCATCAGCGAGTAGTGAGCCGGAGCGCACTCGCCGATGAATCCTTCGACCTCGAGTTCGACCAGCCTCGCGAGCGGAAACACGCAATTGATATCTTCATCGGCCTCGGTATGGTCGTAGTGCGCATGCGCGATCGCGAGTTCCATCGGACCCGCATCCACGGATATCTCCCTGAAGGACCAGTCCCCACGGTCTCTGAAACGCATCGGCCGCAATTGAGGAGGAACGACGCCCGGCGAGACGTTGAAAGGCTTTTGCCCCTTCCGATAAACGCCCGCCAATGTGATCATGCACACCCGTGACGAGGATAGTTCCTTGATTGGCAGAGTGAATGGAAATCCATCCACAGGAAACAGATGCCACCCCGGATAGCGTGACTCCAAGGTGCGAATCCACGAGTATCCGTCGCGCAAGGTATCCAGCGATTGAGCCGCGGCTGGAGAGGAATCATCGTTGTGTCTCATGTGGTCTACGTCCACGACCCGCCGAAGGCTCGAAGGTTTGCCCTCCTCTTTCTCCTTCATCGATTTTTCTTCACTCCTTTGAATAGAACATTACCTCGACAGTGAAATATGGAAGTTGGCTATCTCATGCTGAAGTGTCCGAAGCACAGGCATCGTATTATCGAATCAGTAACATCCTGCTTGCAGGCATGCGGCTACGCGGCGTCCAGTTTTACATTTGCAGTCAAATTAAAGAGTCAATGGAGAGAATACCCGTTATGGAGTTCAAGATAATCTTAATCTTAGCCGCGATCCCTCAAAATGCAATCAAAAAAGTGGCTTGCACTCGGTCTGAGGAGCAACCCAGTTCTCCACCTCAATTTGAATGGTCGTATGCTCAATGCTGTACTTTTCCCTCATGATTCGGCTCAGTACCGCCAGGACGGCCGACGCGTTCACGTCCGGCCGTAGGACGATATGGCAGCTCATCGCGGGCATTCCCGAGGTAATGGACCAGACGTGCAGATCGTGGACCGAGCGGACACCCTTGACGCTGCCTAGATCAGCAAGAATGTTCGTCACCTTCAGGTGCCGTGGCGTGCCTTCGAGCAAAACGTCAACGCTCTCGCGCACCAATTGCCAGGAGCTGTACATGACGAGCAGGGCGACTAGGATCGACACAATCGGATCCGCCAGGTACCAGCGCCACATGACCATGATTACTCCGGCAACGATGGCACCAACAGATCCCAGCGTATCGCCCAGCACGTGCAGAAATGCGCCCCGGATGTTCAGGTTTTCGTGCTGTGTGCTGTAAAGCAAGCTCGCAGCCACTAGGTTAGCAACCAGACCCGTGGCTGCCACCACGAGCATCGGGACGCTTCGCACCTCCGGGGGGGATAGGAAACGCTGATAAGCCTCGTAAAAGATATAAATTCCTATGAGGACCAGGATGATGCCGTTTGCCAGCGCCGCGAGGATTTCAGCCCGAAAATAGCCGTAAGTTTTTTCGTGAGTCGCCGGGCGAGCTGAGATTATCAGCGCAAAAAGGCTTAGCCCGAGCGCCGCGAGATCCGTCAGCATGTGCGCGGCATCCGCCAGGAGAGCGAGGCTGTTTGTGTAGAAGCCGCCCAGCAGCTCTATGAAAAACCAGGTTGCCGTGATCGCCAGTGCGATAGAGAGGCTCTTCTTGCTGCTGCGGCTTCGAGTCATAAGAACATCAACACTCTAGCACAGAGACCTAGCGCGACCTACCGGCCGCAACCGAAACGGTGGCAAGCAATCAGTCTGGAGAGACTCTTGACTGTGCTTTCAAGCAGGCAGCAGGCAGTATCTAACCCAGATGTTTTTTCTTTCCGTGCTTTTGCTGCCTACTGCCTGCTTCTCTCCAATTATGTTTTCTAAAGGCGACCAGAATCGTTTCCTGGAAGCGAAGGAATCACGGCTTAATAGCACAGAGGCCGCAGAGAATCGGCCTTTCCGTGTCCTTTGGCTTTCTGTGGCATCACATCAGTGAAAGCGGATCCACGTCTACACGGACATTTTTCAAGGAGAGCTTCTGCTCCGCCAGCCGCGCGAACGCATCACGCAGGACGAGCAGGCCATCTGGCCCCGACCTTGACTTTATCAGGAGTTGCACTCGGTATTTGCCGCGCAGTTTTTCCAGCGGCGCCGTGGCAGGCCCGAGAACATGCGGCCGTGACTCCGGCGGCAGGCTTGCACCGCTTCCCTTCAAGGCAGTCGCAATTCTCTCCCCGATGCGGAACGCCTTCACAACATCGGTATCCGTTATGAGGATCTGAACCAGGGATCGGATGGGCGGGTATCCCATCAACTTGCGGTAATCGATCTCCCGCCGGAAAAAGCCGTCGTAATCCTGTTTGCGCGCGAACTGCAACGCATAGTGATCTGGATAGAAGGACTGAATCACGACCCGTCCCGGTGTCCTTCCACGCCCAGCCCTCCCCGCCACCTGAGTGAGAAGCTGAAAGGTTCTTTCCGCGGAGCGGAAGTCCGGAAAAGACAAACCGCTGTCAGCGCCGACCACTCCCACGAGAGTGACATTCGGAAAGTCGTGTCCTTTCGCGATCATCTGAGTGCCTACCAATATGTCAAGCTTGCCAGCCTCAAACTCCAGGAGCATTTTCCGCAGGGCGCCCTTGCGCCGGGTCGTATCCCGGTCCATGCGCGCCAGCCGCGCATGAGGAAACATCGTCCGGACAATCTCCTCCAGTTGTTCCGTTCCGATGCCGACGTAGTAGATGTACTGGCCACCGCAATTGCCGCAGGCGGAAGGCGGCTCCTTTTCCGTGCCGCAATAGTGGCACACCAATCGGCCCTCCTCCTGGTGGTATGTCATGCTCACACTGCAATCCGGGCAGGACACGACATGGCCGCAGCTTCTGCAAAGAAGGGTGCGTGCATAGCCTCTGCGATTAAGCAGGAGAATGGCCTGCTCGCCGCGCCGCAGCCGTTCCTCGAGTTCCTGATGCAGGGTTTGCGAGATGACGGCCTTCCTTCCGTGTCTCTGAAACTCCACGGCCATGTCCACGACCGTAACTTCCGCGAGCGGCCTGGCCTCGATGCGCTCCGGCAAGCAGAGGTAGGCAACCTCGCCCTTCTCTCTGGCCAGGTAGTATATCTCTATGGATGGCGTAGCCGAGCCTATGAGAAGTACTCCGCTCGCCTGCTGCATCCGCTGCCAGGCAACTTCCCGAGCGTGATAGCACGGCGATTCGTCCTGCTTGTAGGAATGATCCTGCTCCTCGTCGATGATGATGAGCCGGAGCTTTTCCAGCGGCGCAAAGACCGCGGAACGCGTGCCCACCACGACCGGAGCGTCGCCCGTTCGAATTCGATTCCACTGGTCAAAGCGCTCTCCGGCGGACATTCCGCTGTGAAGCAGCGCCACCTGGTCAGGAAAGTGGGAGACGGCGATGCGGCTGAGCAGCGGCGTGAGGCCGATCTCCGGAACGAGGAACAGTGCGGTTTCGCCTCGCCTGAGCACTTCCGCAATCAGCCTTAGATAGATCTCCGTTTTCCCGCTGCCCGTAACGCCGTGCAACAGGCAGCGGAGCGCGCTCCTGCGGTCAATCATCTCGCGAAGCGCATCGAACGCCTCCTGCTGACTATGCGTCAGAACGTGCGCACTCTTAGCCACAACCTCCGCCAGTTCAGACGGCATTCGGTGCATCTGCAACGGAAGGATTTCCACCAACCCCTTACGCGCGAGGGATCGCGCGACGCTGGTATTGCACCCCGTTTTTCGCAGGACTTCCTGCAGTAAACCCGGTGCGCCATTCGGCTCCAGAAACGAGCAAAGCCGCACCTGCGTTGGTGTGAGGCCAGCCAGCGACTCTGTGCCCGTGTTGAGTCGCCGAATCCCCAGCAGCTCTTTGGCTTGAATCCTCGGGCGCTCCAGCGCAGCCTCCACTTCGATCCACCCGGCTTCCGCAAGCGACTCGATCCAACGGTCAGCGGCTCGCAAGCCGGAGCGCGCAGCCAGCTGTCCTGCAGTCATGGAGCCTTCGCGCGCAAGCATATCCAGCAGGAGATCTTCCTGCGGCTGGAGCGTCGCGGGGCGCAAACCGCCGCCCATGAGCTTCGCAGTGTGCGGAGCCAGCGCGATGTGCTGTGCTCCGGACGTCGCCGACCCGACTGGGAAGAGTGCGCGGAGCACCTCGCCCGGCGGCGTAAAGTAGCGCTCGGCCACCCAGAGGCCGATCCGAACCAGCTCGTCAGGAATTATCGGGCGGGGATCCAGCAGCTCGCTCACTGGGCGCACTCGGAAGTCGCCCTCGGGCGCTTCGTTTTGAATGGCTACGACAAAGCCTGTCAGCAACTTTCTTCCGAACGGAACGATGACGCGCGCCCCCACAGCAAGGCTGCCTTCAAGCCGTGGTGGAATTGTGTAAGCGAACGTCTTCCGCACGCCTACTGGGACAGCTACATCAGCAAAGCTGGGCATCGTTGTTTATGGTGTCAGGTCTGGGAAACATCATTTTATGACCCAAACCTATGGCGTAAGTATCACCCGGGTGCAAAATGAAACTTTCCAGACCCGACACCGGAATCATGCGCGAAGAGAGCGCAGATAGTCGCGCATTTTCTGAACATCCTCCCACACTTTCCGCTTCTCATTCGGATTCCGCAGGAGGTATGCAGGATGGAATGTCGCCATCAGTTTTGCGCCCCGATATTCGATGAAATGTCCGCGAAGCCTGGAAATCGGTTCCTTGGTACGCAGGAGCGTCTGCGCGCCGAACGTGCCGAGAGCACAGATCACCTTGGGCTTCAAAGCTGCGATCTGGCGAATGAGAAACGGCTCGCATGCGGCAATCTCGTCAGACTCCGGGTTGCGGTTCTCCGGAGGACGGCACTTCAGGATGTTGCAGATGTAAACATCCTCCCGCTTCATGTCGATGGCTTCAATAATCTTAGTGAGGAGCTGCCCGGCCCGGCCGACAAACGGCAATCCCTGCTCATCTTCATCGGCTCCCGGAGCCTCACCGACGAACATCAGCTCGGCTTGGGGACTGCCAGAGCCAAAGACGATGTGCTGGCGCAGGGGTGCCAGCTTGCACCGCCGGCAATCCCCCAGATCGGTCCGAATCTCCTGCAAGGTCTCCCGCGGACCCGGAAGCTCATCGAACATGGTGCGGTGGTCGAAGAATTGCCTGGCAGGCGGACTCGTCGTTTTCGCGGGTTGAGGCGCAGCCCCTGCAGCCACGGCAGCTGTTTTTGCAGTTCCCCGCGACTTGGGCCCCGGCGCCGCCGGGGGCACGTTAACCCAGCGAACTCCCAAATGCTTGTAAAGTTCCAGGTGTTCGAGAATCTCTTTTCCGAGAGTCTTTTTGCTACTCACGATCCGAGTTCCAGTTCGTCGAGAACGGCATCGTTGTCGCGCCACCTCAAGGAAGTGAGCACTTTCAGGCTAAGATAGACCTTGCACCCGAGCAGTTGCTCGAGCTCTCTTCGGGCGGCAATGCCGACATCCCGAAGTCTCAGACCGCCCGCGCCGAGGATGATACCCTGCTGGGACTTTTTTTCAACCAGAATGTCCGCGTCCACCAACACAAGGTTTTCCCTTTCTCTGCGGCTCTCATCGAATCTCCGGATGAGTACGGCTGAGGTATATGGGATCTCTTCTCGAGTACGCTCGAGTATCTTCTCCCGGATGAATTCGGCTGACAGAAATCTCTCGCTCCGATCCGTGATCTGCTCGGCATCAAACAGCGCCTCTCCCTCCGGCAGGTATTCGAACACCTTGTTGATCATCAAGTCGAGGTTGTCTCCCGTCAAAGCCGAGATTGGAATGATCTCCAGGAACTCGTATTCCTTTCCATACCGATCGATGATTGGCAGCAGGTTCGGCTTGGCGGTCTTGTCGATCTTGTTGATCAACAGCAATGCCTTGGATCGCGAGCCTTTCAGTGTCTCCAAAACGAAACCATCACCCGCTCCGAAAGGCACGGAAGCATCCACGAGAAGCAGGACCAGGTCGACATGCCCAAGCGCATCATAGACGCACTTGAGCATCCTCCGGTTCATGTGATAGCCGGGCTTGTGGATGCCAGGCGTATCGACGAACACAATCTGGCCACGCACATCGGTCAGGATGCCGAGTATGCGGTGGCGGGTTGTCTGTGGCTTGTCTGAAACGATCGAGACTTTCTGCCCTACAATCGCATTCAGAAGCGTGGACTTACCAGAATTGGGGCGCCCGATGATTGCAGCTGTTCCGGATTTCATCGGCAATCAGGGCTCTGCAAGAGTTCGCGGTGCACAATTCGCAGTTCGCTGAAAACCTCTGCGCATCGTCGGCCTGTGGAGCACTGCGGACTCGTAACGAGGCTGCAAGACCGCGCCATCCTCTTCAAAATGCCCTCTCTGCGGTCTATGAGCACACTGTGTTCCTGGACGCACGGACCTTCAGTGCCAGATCCAGAATTCGGTTGGCAATCAACGGTTTCGGCTGATCCCGCAGCGTGATCGTTTCACCTCCCGCGGTCAGGAGGTGGACGGTGGCGGAGTCGGCCCCGAAAACGCCCAAGGAAACGTCGTTTGCGACCATCAGGTCCAGATTCTTCCGAATCATCTTGTCCCTGGCGTAATCCAGTACGTTTTGGGTCTCAGCCGCGAAGCCCACAAGGATTTGATTTCTTTTCGCTTGACCCAGGGAAGCAAGAATATCGTCAGTCGGCAGCAGCGTCAGGAGGGTTTCCTTATTGCTCTTCTTCAACTTATGCTGCGCCATTTCAGCCGGACGGTAGTCTGTAACGGCGGCAGCCTTGACGACGATATCCATTGTCGGATAGAGATGAAGTACCGCGTCCTTCATCTCCACCGCTGAGCGTACGTGAATTGTGCTAACGGCCGGCGGCACCTTCAGGCTGGTGGGACCGGAAACGAGAAATACCTCCGCGCCTCTTTGACGCGCTGCCTGGGCTATCGCATAGCCCATCTTCCCCGAGCTTCGATTGGAAATATACCGAATGGGGTCAATGTCCTCCACCGTCGGGCCCGCGGTAACAAGGACTCGCAAGCTGGCGAGCGAGGGGCCCGGCATCAAAATCTCCAGGATGCGCGAAATGATTGCGCCGACCTCAGCCAGGCGGCCCTCGCCCTCCATCCCGCAGGCCAGGGTGCCAGGCTCCGGATCAACGAAGTGATGGCCGCGGGCTTTGAGTATATCAGCGTTGCTCTGAACAGCCGGATGATTCCACATCTCGACGTTCATCGCTGGGGCCAGCAGCACAGGAGCGGGACAGGAAATGTAGAGGGTCGACAGGAAATCGTCAGCAATTCCGTGCGCAAATTTTCCCAGGATGTTCGCAGTAGCAGGAACAACTGCGAGGAGTTGTATCTCCTGGGCAAGGCGGATGTGCTGGATCTCCTGGTTAATCCCGCGGCGGAACATATCGGTGATCACATTCTGCGAAGAAAGCACTTCAAACGTCAGGGGAGCCACGAATCTAGTGGCCGATCGGGTCAGAACAGCCTGAACCGACACGCCTTCCTTCTGCAGCCCTCGCATTACCTCGACGGCTTTGTAGGCGGCGATGCAGCCTGTGACTCCCAGTGCGACCTTCACATTACCCTCCGGTTTACTTTGGATTTGGCGGTTCCGGCAAAGTTATCTCGAATTTCACCAAACCCTGCTCTACCTCGCGCATTGCGATGTAGCTCGGCTTGGTAGACTTAGTTTTGATCTTCGGCCTGGCATTGTTTTGAAGTTGCTTGGCCCGCTCCGCCGCAATGATGATAAAGCGATACTTGGATCCAATGTTCTCAGGGATCTTCTGCATCCAATCCTCCAAAAGTTGATAGTATCGATTTCGCAGCCTCGGCTCGCGCGGTCATCCGACAACGGGATCCCAGGATGATTGCTTTTAGCTCAGCAATTGATTCGCCCAACGCCCCGTTTATTATCAGGTAGTCATAATTCTTATAATGAGTGATCTCCTCACAGGCAATCTTGAGCCGCTGCTCTATCACGTACTGCCTGTCCAGCTTCCTGCTCTCGAGCCTTTCCCTTAAAACCTGGAAAGATGGCGGCAGAATGAATATGCAGATGGACTCCGGACGCTTCTTACGAATGCTCTGCGCCCCCTGCACATCAATGTCCAGAAGGACGTCTGTTCCCTGCCCGAGGATCTCATCTATGCGCCGCCTCGACGTTCCGTAGTAGTTCCCGTATACGACGGCCCACTCCAGCAGGTCGCCGCATTGAATGAGCTTCTGGAATTCCTCCTGGGTCACGAAGTGGTATTCCGCTCCATTCTTTTCGCTGCCTCGCGGCTGGCGGGTGGTAAAGGAAATGGAGAATCGAAGGTTCGGCACTGATTCCAGAACGCCGGCGGCAATTGCGGATTTGCCGGCCCCGGACGGTCCCGACACAATGAATAGATTGCCACTTCGAGCCATATCACTCGACGTTCTGAACTTGTTCGCGCAGCTTTTCAATATCAGCCTTGATGGAGATTCCCTGGCGGGTGACCTCCAGTTTTGCCGACTTTGATATTATGGTGTTCGCCTCGCGTTGCATCTCCTGGAGCAGAAAATCCAGCTTCTTCCCCACTTCCTTTCCCGTGTCCATCAGACTCATGTATTGCTCGACGTGGCTCTCGAGCCTGGCTATTTCCTCCGAAATGTCGCACCTCTCCGCAAGCAGGGCAACTTCCTGGGCCACCCGCTGCGGATCAATCCCGTTTTGCGGCAACAGCTGGGCAAGCCGCTCTTCGAGCTTCTTGCGACATTCGACAACTGTCTCAGGCGCAAGGCTGCGGATGCACCTTGCTTTGTCGCCGATTCCCTCGAGGTACCTCTTCATGTCGGCCTGCAGCGCCTTTCCCTCTTGCTCGCGCATTCGCATGACGCTCTCGAGCGCCTGCCGTAGGCTCTCATCCAACAGCTCGTGCAACACGCTGTTCTCGTTTGGCGCGCTATCCCGGTTCTGCAGAACCCCCGGGAGCGTTAAGAGAGTTCTCAAATCCAGGGAATCTTCCAGGCGGAATTCGTCACGGAGCTTTCCTGCGGCCTCGATATAGCTCCGCGCCGAATCAGCGTTCACCAGAAAGGCAGCCGGACTTGCACCCTGGATGGCTACGTTCACGTCCACGCGTCCGCGTCCCAGCCTGTTTCGCACTGCCTGTTGGACCTCCGTCTCGAGAAAGCTATACTCCCTCGAAAGCCGGATGTGCACATCCAGGAATCGATGGTTCACGGTGCGGATCTCCACCGTCACCGCAGCCTCGTCCCTTTTCGCAGAGCCGCTTCCGTAGCCCGTCATGCTCAATATCATCGAACCGCAAGCCTCGTTGCCAAAAATCCAATAATAGTATTCCTCGAACAAAGCTATGTCAAGCGATCCCAAAGAGTTATCGTGCAGCTTCGGTTATTGCGGATGGAGCACCGCCGGGCCGCTGGCGCCCACTTTGCCGGCTCAATCCGGCCTCAATTCGCCAAGTGAAGTGGCTCCCGGCCGCTTAACACGACCGGAGGATCACGGCAATTCTAAAATCTGAGACTATACCGGAGAAAAAGAATCCACGGTCTGGAGTTTAACAAAGCGAGAATACAGTGCGTTTCCCTCCATCAGGCTGTCGTGCGTCCCCATCTCCTCGACACGGCCGTGGTCGAGGACAACAATGATGTCAGCGTTTCGAATGGTGGACAGACGGTGGGCAATCACGAACGTTGTGCGATCCTGCATCAAGTTGGCAAGGGCCCGTTGAACCAGCTTTTCGGACTCCGAATCCAGAGCAGAAGTCGCTTCGTCCAAAATCAGGATTGGCGAGTTCTTCAAGATTGCCCGCGCTATCGAGATCCGCTGCCTCTCTCCGCCGGAAAGCCTCTGACCTCTCTCGCCAATCAAGGTGTCGTACTTCATTGGAAACTGCATAATGAAGTCATGCGCCAGCGCAGCCCGAGCCGCCTCGAGGATGCGCTCCTCAGAGGCTTTCGTGTCACCGTAGGCGATGTTGTTTCGGATGGTGTCGTTGAACAGGAAAGTTTCCTGCGTCACGATTGCTATTTGCTTCCGGAGGGACTCCTGCGAGTACTCGCGGATGTCTACCTGGTCGATTAGGACAGAGCCTGAGGTTACGTCGTAGAATCGCGGAAGGAGACCTAGCAGTGTTGTCTTTCCCGCTCCGCTGCTGCCAACAAACGCCACCACTTGCTTGAGGTGCACCTTCAGGTTGATGTCGTTCAGGACCCGAGACTCGCCGTGGGAATCCTTGTAATTGAAGAAGACGCCTTTGAATTCTATGGAATCGCGAATGCCAGTGAGCGTGCGCGCGGTGGGACGGTCCTGTATTTCAATGTGCGTATCGAATAGTTCGATGATACGCGATGCCGAGGCAAAGGCCCGCTGGAATCCCACGTGAATCCGACTTAGCTTGCGGATCGGATCATACATGCGGAAAAGCGCGAAGAGCCCGCCACTGAAAATGCCAAGTGTCAGGGTTTTCGCCTCAATCCGCCAGTTTGCATAATAAAGCAGGGGGATGAAGGAGAGCACGCCGAGCAACTCCATCAGCGGAGAATTGATGAAGAGAATGCGCGCGGCCTTCATGTTGGCTCGAAAGAGATCTAGTGAGGACTTCTGAAATCGCTTCTCCTCATGCGGCTCCATGCCGAACGCCTTGACAATCCGCATGCCGGTTATGGACTGCTGGAGTTGGTCTTGAAGTGTAGCGACATTCTCTCTGCTCCTGAGGCTCACCCGGCGAATACTCTTTCCCATGGTAAGCGTCATCGTCAGAGCAGCCGGCGCGATGATAAGAGACACCACCGCGAGCTTCCAGTCGAGGCGCACAACCCATACAATCAGGGAAAGCAGAAGAACAACCTCACGGAACAGCTCCGCCAACGTCGTGGATACTGCCTCCTGAACTTGCTCCACATCGCTGCCCATCCGGGACATCAGGCGCCCTGTTGAGTTGAGCGAGAAGAACCCCATCGACTGCTTCAGAACATGCGAGTACAACTGGTTCCGCAGATTGGTCACGACACTTTGCCCGACGCGGCCCATCATGTAGTTGGAATGATAGAGACAAAAGCCCTTGAATAGCGTGAGGACCAGAAGGGCAACTGCAAGCTTGGTGATCATGCTTCCCGGGCTGAGCAGGAGGTAGTGTTTGATGGAATCGAGCAGCTTCCGCTGGCTTTCCATCTCAGGGGTTGAGGCCGGCGTTGTCGCGGCCTTTATTTGACGTGCAGTTGCGGGAACGAGACCCTTCCCAACCTCACCGTTTTGCTGGTTTCCTCTTGCGGATTCGGAAACCGGCTTGAGCACGTCATCGAATAAGGGAATGGCGAGAGCCGTGGTCAGGACCTCAAAGATCCCGGCGAAGAACAGCAAGGCCAGCGAAATGATGAGTGCAGTAAGGTGCGGCCTGACGAAGCAAAGCAGCCTGCGAAAGTCATTCATGGCTCGGGCCCGAAAAGCCCGAATTGTAGGCCTTCCAGATCGAAGGAGTCAAATGATTCAAGAGATAAGGATCAACAGACGATCTCCGCAGCTAGCGGCCTCTATAGCGGCCCCAGCCCGATGCGGATGGAGCGTGCGATGGAGTGCTGTGTGCGAATCCCCCTCCGAAGGAGCCGCCGCGCGCTGCAGGAGGTGTGGAATAAACTCGGAATGACGGTGCAGAGTTCCCTGAACCCCGCGGATACGAGGGAGCGGCATAGCCGCCCCCTCTTGAAGAACTCGGTGGTACATAGGCCGGCGCTTCCGGCTGCCGCCAGGCTTCCCTGGACCTCAGCTGAGCGTATGAATTCTCCCAGCGACTGGTTTCCGGCGCACGTGGAGTTTCAGCATATGGACGGCTGTTATTCTCCGCCCAGTTCGACCGGGAGGAATTCACACGCGCAGCGGCCGAGTCATTTGAACGAGGATCCGACGGCGGCTTGGGCCTGTCAGGCTCGGTCTTTCGTTCAGGCGCAGCGGGCCGCTCGATGCGGGGCTGTGCCGGCGCAGGCGTGCTTTCCATTCGCCGCGGCGGATTGTTATCCGGCCGAACTGCAGGTCTGCTGTTTGGATAGTCACGTCCTGGATTGCGTGAGCTGTCATTCGTCGTGGGAGCCGGGGAAACGCTTCTCTCACGTTGCGGCGTCTGGTAGACACGGCCCGGTGCGCGCCCCGAAGTGCCCGTACCGTCTTGCGCCCTGCGATCCAGAACGCCTGGCGCCGGGCTGATCTCACTACGGCCAGGCTGAATCACGGAACGCCTTCCTGATCCGCTTCCTCCTGAAGATTCTGCTCCCCGCCCAACTACTGCGCCGGATCCAGGCTCGCCTCTCCCTTCAAATCTATTGGAGGGAAGCGGGGCAAGGTTGGGATTGGTAATCCGGACAATGCGATTTTGAGGTCCGGTTCGTACGGACGGCTCCGCGCGGACTATGGTGGGCAGGCTCGATTCTATGGCAGGCCGCATAACAGGCCTGTCAGGCGCAGGGGAGTATCTTCGAGGCGTGGGCTGAATTCCAAGCCGGTCCGTCACCATTTGGCCTCGGCTCCAAGGCTGATCGATATTGCTCACCTGCCCAACCCGGTCCCTGCCGCCGAAGCTGCTGCTGACGAACTGATCCGTCTGAACCGTCCTAAAGGCTCCTGGCACATGGCGGTTGGCAAGATCGTCTGGCGCGCGAGCCTGCAGCGCGCGCAGGTTGTTCAACTGATAGACGTTCGTTCTGTGGAAATAGTAATTGTTGACGTTGTAGTAATCGTGAGGTCCAAGCGCGCACCAGGAGACCCAGCCGGGGCCGTGATAAAAGCGAACAAGTCCGGGAGACCAGAAGTGAAAACCAAACGCCGGGCCGGGCAGCCAGCACCACCCGAAGGACACGCTGTGATGCCATCTGCCATAGTGGTACGGCAGCCAACCCCAGGGTTCATAGGATATCCAAGTCCATCCCCAAAACGGGCGATAGCACCACCGCCCTACCCAGTATGGGGACCAGAATGGATCCACATTGTACGGTACCCACGCGGAACCATATGTATCCACCGCTACCCATCGGCCATAAGAATCAAGTTCGGAAACGCCCATGTAGACGTTGTCGGGCAGATACTCGCGACTTTTATAAGCCAGCATGTCTGCGTCCCGGCGGTCGTTCCAATCATCCCAATCATCCCGCCGGTCATAGCGGGAGAGGGTATTTGTGCCCTTATCGCCGGGGGTCACATGAACGAGTTCGCCGGATTCCACACGCCGCGAGAACTGGTCATTGGCTGCTTCGAGCTGTCCCTTCCGCACGATCGCGTCGGTGTCGCCATTCTCGACCACGTCGAACCGGTAGACTCCTTTGCGCAGAGTGTTGAAGGCCGCCGCGGGCGCGTCCACTTCGAAACTAACGCCGCTCCTGACAGTGAGGGTAGAGAGGCCAAGCAACACCCGGATCTGGATGAGGTCTTCCTTGAGCGAAAGGATTTCCACGTCAGTCTTCTCGGCGAGGCGATAGACAGAGCCATCGTCGAATTCAATCTCCGCCCTTCCGTCGTTAGCCGTATAGATCCGATCTCCGGGTTGCAGCGGCGTGTTAATGCTGGCGGCAGTCCAGTCCACCTCGCCGGAGTGCTGAAAGCTAACATGACCATCCAGGTATGAAAGCCGTGCTATTCGGATATAATCGTCGCTCGAACTAGCCAGGCCCGTAAGAGATGTCATGCCGAAGCAGAGGCCAATCAGGAAGAACTTGCGGAACATATAAGTACCCTCCTTAGTGCCAGGGTTACTGACCACATCGAACCTCACACCTCTATAGATGCGAATGTTACACCAAAGTGTCAACCGCCGATTCTAAAAAGGCAGCGCCGAGGACGGTGTGAGCGGCGGATTGCAGTTTGTTGGGTGGGCGTTTCTGCCGACTCGAGCCGAGGATTCAAGCCCTCCGTCGGCCAGGAGTTGCGGTTTCCATCCATGCTGGCGCTGCATGTCAGAGAGCGCGGGTTGGGTTTTTGCAGATCAAAATTCATGTGACCAGAAATCAAGTCGCTCACATCATATAGCGGGAGCAGCCCTCTGCCACAGGGGTTCCTTTCCAGGCATTTTCGTCCAAGCAAATTGACAGACAAACGGGCATGTACTATGGTACATGCTTGATTAGTCCGGCTTCTTTATAACGAATGCAAGTCAAGTAACGGGAAATGCTGTTATTTAAGAAAACCCTGACCGTTCTCCTCTCGCTGCAGCTTCTGCTTTTGTTGGCTGCATCACCGACCTCGACACCCAATGAAGGCGATCTCTATCGAGAGGCGCTTCAGGCCAAGGAACGGGGGGATTTCACCCAGGCAGTCACGTTGTTCCAAAAAGCACTGGCCAAGAAGCCCGATTTTGCCGAGGCCCGCTTTCAACTGGGCTTAGTCTTTGTTGATCTGAAGCGCTGGAAGGAAGCAGAGAGTGCCTTCCAGGCCATCGTCCAGTCACAGCCGGACTCGTACGAGGCTCATAACAATCTTGCTGCTATCTATGCCCGGCAGGGTAAGACTGACGCCTTGGGCAAAGAACTCAAGGCCCTCGCCCGACTCAAGCCTGAACAGCCGCAGATGCATGTAAACCTGGCGGACTACTACATGACGCTGGCGCTGCGCTCGCTCTGGAATGCCTATCGAACGGCGTCTGAATCCCAGAAATCCGAATTGGGTGCCCGAGTAACAAGGATCGTCGCGGCAAATCCGGATAGGCCCGATAACTACTTCATCCAAGGCCATATCGCTCGCCTGCGCGGGGACGCCATGCGAGCCCGCGAGCTATATACAAAAGCCGCACAGATGGATTCGGACTACCAGCCGGAAAGTCTGCTGGAGGAGGCCAAGCACCTTGATCGAGAAGGAACATCCGAGGAAGCCATGGACGTTCTCATGGCTCTCTCTACGGTCGGCTACAAATCCCTGGATGCCGATCTTCTAACCGCAGAAATCCTGGTCAAACGAAAGGATTTCCAGAGTGCTCTCAAGCAGCTAGAGCATGTGTCGACGCCGGCGAATACCGACCTTACGCATCTCAAGCCGATCGCTCGCATCTACCGAGAGTCCGGTCAGCCGGTCAAAGCGATTCCCTACCTCGAGGCCGCCCTGGCACGAGACAGCAGTCCGGATATGAGAAGACAACTTGCGGAGGCATACAAAGCCAACGGCGATTACACCAAGGCCGTGGGCGAATACGAGAAGCTTCTGAGCACGGAAGCGGACCCGGCATGGGTGCACCGCGAGATCATGAACCTGACCAGGCAAAAGCTCCTTGCTGCCGAAACCACCAACGGCGCTCGTACGACGGCCAGCGAATCGTCTGGATATAGCCCTCGAATCCCGGATGCCCTACTCCTCTTGCCCGTGAACACTCGCTGCGCGGTCGTTGAGAAGGAGACCCAGACTCTGCTGCTGTACCACAGCACCAACAGTGGAATAGTGCTCGAAAAAACTTATGCCTGTTCGACAGGAGCCAAGGGGGGCGAAAAGGCAGCAGAGGGCGACGAAAAAACACCGGAAGGAATTTATCTCTTTCGAAAGATTCTTCCTGGAAACCAGTTGCCGAAAATCTACGGCAAGATGGCTATCACATTGGACTACCCGAATTCCTATGATCGTCTGGAGGGTAAGGGCGGCGATGGCATCTGGGTTCACGCGACCAACGAGCCCATTCGGCCATACCTTCCCAATAAAACCCGCGGCTGCGTCGTGATCAGCAACGACGACATTCAGGAACTGTCCAGGCTTCTAATCCTAAAGCAGACTCCTCTCGTAATCGTCCCGAAGATTCACTACCAGACCGAAGCGAATCGCAAGGCTGAGCTGAAAAGCCTCGAGTCCTTGCTCTCGAACTGGCGGACTTACTGGGAGGATAAGGAGATCGAGAAATACATCTCCATGTACTCGGCCAAGTTCCGGAACGGGCCTCAGAATCTCAAAGCATGGAAGGCTTACAAGGAAGCTGTTTTTGCGCGCGCCGGCAAAATACAATTGCGCACCGACCTCCAGTCCATCGTTCGTCATGAAAAATACGCTGTCTTGACAATTCACCAGGATTATCGATCTCATCGACTTAGCAGCCGGGGAATGAAGCGCCTTTTTGTGGTCCTAGAAAGCGGCCAATGGAAGATCATTGCCGAGGACTGGATGGAAAAGTAATCAACGGTTCCTTGCGCTATGTCAGTCAGATTTCCACAGGCTGTCGCAATTTCTCTGGCTTTAGTGTTCCTTTCGTCCTACACCTTTGGTAAGGCCCTGGGCGATACCCAACACGCAGTCTATTTCAAAAACACAGACTACGAGCTTCACGTATATCGTATCCTCGGTGAAACCCCTGGAAAAACACTGATGATCCTGGGAGGAATTCACAACGAACCGGGAGGGTATCTCGCCGCCGATCTCTACGTCGACATGGCCTTGAAGAAAGGCAACCTCATCGTCGTGCCGCGCGCCAACCTCCCCAGCGTGGTCAGAAATCATCGCTGGATAAACGGAGACATGAATCGGCAGTTCTTCCCTGAAATGGAGAGGACCAACAACAGCACTTATGAGGTAAGGGTAGTGGAGGTGCTCAAGAAGCTAATAGCCGACAGCGACCTACTCCTTAATCTGCACGATGGCTCCGGCTTTTACCGTCCTGCGTGGATCAGCGATTTGAAGAATCCGCTGCGTTGGGGACAGTCGATCATCGCTGACGATGACAGTTTTGTCTCTGTAAGGGATGGTCACAGAGTCGAGCTGCGAACCAGGGCAAACAGTGTCATCCAGCGGGTTAACGCTCAAATCGAGAAAGCCGAGCACCACTTCCACTTCAATAACACCCGAACGGCATACGACGACAGCCCGCACCCCGAGATGCGGGGCTCAGCCACCTACTTCGCGCTGACCGATCTCGGCGTCGAAGCCTATGGTATTGAGACATCCAAGGAAATCGAACCGCTCAATCTGAAGGTGAAGTACCAATCGCTCGCAATCAACGCTTTCCTGGAGGAGATGGGTATCGTCCCCCAAAATCCGAAGATCGCGCTGGATCCTCCCCAACTGGAATATCTGCTGGTGTCGGTCAATGGCGGAATCCCTTCCGGAATTCCCAACAGGAAAACCTTCGCGGTCAAGCGCGGGGACAAGATCCGAATCGAGCATATCGCCGCCAACTATGAACGAGGCCTCGTCGCCGATATTCTCGGGCTGGGCGGCCTGAACGACCTGCAGAAGGATTTTATTGTGGAACGGCCCCTCACAATTGAAGTCAACAAGGACCAGTTTCCTTGCGGCAAGGTCTTCATTGTTCCAGGCAATACACCTGCAGACTCACCAGAAACGCGGGTCATCGAATTTCTGATCACCGTGGATGGCACCTCGCGGAGAATAACCAACGGAGGCCGACTAACGCTCTCGCCCAAAAGCGTGCTTCGCATCGATGATGTCAGGGTGGAAGGAGGCGAGGCGAACACGGTCCAGCTGAATTTTGTAGGCTTCGTCCCTCCAGGCGAGAGCTCAAACAAGGGCGAGGATAGGGGGTATGCAATCACAAAGAAGTTGCTCCTCACCAGGTTTTCCAGGGACAAGAAGGGATTTGAATACCACATCACAGCCAGGCACAGAAATAGCGAGATTGGCAGGATTGCTGTATCCTACGAGCACTAGGGCCATTGCGATCTGTGAACGCCCTGTCCCGCTTCATGTCACAACCCGCATGATCATCGGATTGCTGACCATGGCCGCAAAGGGCCCGCGGAAAAATAACTTGGCATTTTGGCGCGAGCCCTTAGGAGAGATAGGACCGATTGGCTCGGCCGCTGGGGGCTGTGATTTCCTTCACGTACGGCGCAAGGTTGATCTTGACTAGTTGCGATACCGCGTTAATCAAGTACTCCCCAACTTCTTTAGCCGTTGCAAGAACCATGGCCCTGCTTGCGATCGTGCGCGATTCTTCCAGTGACACCTCCTGAACGATCTTGCGAATAGTTGGGATGGAAAGCGGATTCATGCTCAGCTGGGTGAAACCCATGCCCAGAAGAAGGACGGCATAGAAGGGATTCGAAGAGATTTCGCCGCAAACCCGAACGGGTTTTTCCGTCCGCCCGGCAACCTCGGCGATGCGGCGGAGGCACAGCAGGATGGAAGGATGCAGCGGCTGGAACAGATGAGCCACCTGGGGATTGCCGCGATCAACAGCCAGCATGTACTGAATAAGATCATTTGTTCCAACGCAGAGAAAATCGACCTCTTTGGCTAGAACCTCGAGCGTGAGGACCGTCGCGGGAACCTCGATCATCGCGCCAATCGGAACGGAACCTGCAACGCCGCCCGAGGATTCGGGAATGCGGCAGCGCACATCCTCGACCAGCGCCTTGGCTTCCCTGATTTCCTCTACGGTTGAGACCATAGGAAAGACAATTTCCATTTTTCCCGCAGCGCTGGCTCTCAGAATCGCCTCTACCTGAGTGCAGAAAGCCTTCCGCGCCATAAGACTCAGCCGGATGCCGCGCAAGCCCATGCTCGGGTTGGCTTGCCCTGATAATTCCAATCCTGCCAACACGCTATCAGATCCCGTGTCCAAGGTTCGCACGGCAACTGGATGCGGATTCATCTCGCGCGAGAGCATCTGGTAGATTTTCAGCTGCTCTTCCATGGTGGGAGATCCCTCGGGACGCCCGAAGTACAGGAACTCGGAACGGAACAAACCAATACCCTCTGCCCCGCACCTTTTGGCAGCCTTTACCTCATCCGGTAGCTCCGTGTTGGCCAGCAGAAAGACCGGCGTGCCGTCGCGTGTCACGTTGGGAACCACTGTTTGTGAGGCTACCGGCTCGGCCATCGACCTGAACTCCTCCAGCCTGTTCCGCACCTTCTCCAGGCGCTCCTGCGTCGGATTTACGATCAGTTGTCCATCGTCCCCATTCAACAGCAGCGTGTCCCCCGCGGAAATGGAGGAAATAAAATCACGAATCTCCATCACGGCCGGCAGGCGCAGGCTGCGGGCGATGATGGCCGTGTGAGACGTCCTCCCGCCGGATTCCAACGCCAGGCCTCGCACCTTCTGAAGGTCGATCACCGCGAAAGTAGACGGATTAAAGTCGTGAGACACGATTATCAGATTCTGCGGAAGTGGTTTATGGCTGAACGGCCGATCGCCCGAAAGGTTGAAGAGGATCCGCTCGACGACGTTTTCTATGTCGCTCCGACGATCGCGGATGTATTCATCCTTCAGCGACTCAATGGCGTCGAGTATCCGCTCGGTGGCCTGCCTGACCGCCCATTCTGCGTTGGCCCTGTGGTTCCGGATATTGGCAAGAATCTCCGCCCGCAGGCCTTTGTCTTCAAGCATCAAGAGGTGGACGTCGAGGACAAAGCTGTGCTCACGGCCGACCTTTTCTTCAAGTCTTATCTTCAGCGCCTCCAGCTGCTCCTTTGAGGCCCGGATTGCCCGTTCAACGCGCCGGACTTCCTCCTCCACGAGGCGAGCATCGTCCAGGTGGATCTTGAGAATCACCCGATTGTGACTGTCCAGTTTTAGCGCTTGGCCCAGGACTATGCCGGACGAAACACCATTTCCCTGGAAAAGCCTCTCCAGCTTTTTGCCGCTCAACTTTCTTCTCCAAACTTTTCTTCGAAAAGCCGCCGTATGGCTTCCCCGGCCTCCACCTCGTCCTGGCCGTCAATGGAAACCACGATGCGCGTGCCCTGTGATGCTCCCAGCATCAGGATGCCCAAGATGCTTTTAGAATCGATCTTCTGATGAGCTCCCTCTCTGGAAAGGTAAACCTCGCTCGAAAAGCGTGACGCAAGCCTGACCAGCTTTGCAGCGGCCCGCGCGTGCAATCCTAATCTGTTCTCTACCAGAACTGCCTGCCGGATCATGCGTCAAGAAACTCGCTCGCCACGGAAATGCTGGATTTCCCCTGCTCGCGAACCGCCTTGGCAAGGGTTTCCAGGCTTTCCCCCTCCTCCTGATTCGCGATCTTGATGATCATCGGGAGGTTGACACCCGTCAGGACATCCACTTTTCCGCGTTCGTGGAATGAGAAGGCGATATTCGCTGGAGTTCCTCCAAACATGTCAGTCAGGATCAGAACCCCGGCTCCGCTGTCGACATCCGTTATTCGTTTTTCTATCTCCTTGCGCGCGTCGTTTACGTCGTCGTGCCATCCGATGGAAACTGCCTGGATGTGCGAGATTTCATCGCCCACGATCATTTCGGCAGCGGCCACCAGCTCGCGCGCAAGATGCCCATGACTGACTACCAATGCACCAACCATATGACTCCCGAATTGTGAAGGAAGATATGCCGCTCCTAGCTGTTTTCATCGCGATGGCGAACCAGCATCGTAAATCTCCTGATCTTTAGAGACTTGGCAATCTCCTCTACCACGAAAACTGATCGATGCTGCCCCCCCGTGCATCCCACAGCAACTGTCATGTAGCTCTTGCCTTCCCGGACATAGAAGGGCACCAGATATTTTAAGAAATCCCTGAGTCTCTTTATAAACTCCCTTGTTTCGGGAAAGGATCTCAGATACCTGGCAACCCTCGGATCTCTTCCGGTCAGCGTCCGCAGACCCGTTACGAAATAGGGGTTGGGGAGAAAGCGCGCATCGAACAGAAGATCAGCTTCCAGCGGGATGCCATGCTTGTAGCCAAAGCTCACCAAGTGCACATTTAGTGCCCCTGTGCGCGGGTGGCTTCGAAATCGCTCCATGACCAGTGCCTTGATCTGATGGACCGAATATTCCGATGTGTCGACCGTCACGTCCGCGAGTTCACGGATCTTGCGCAGGTGCATCCTTTCCTGTCGCATGGCCACACGCAGGGGCTTTTCCATCGTCAGAGGATGAGGCCTGCGCGTCTCGCTAAAGCGCCGCACCAACACTTCGTCCCGGGCTTCCAAGTAAAGGACGAACAAATGAAATGCGTGCCGCCTGAGATCGATCAGGATCTCTTCCAGGTCCTTCAGCTTTTCACCGGCGCGTATGTCGACAATGATCGCGGCCCGCTCAACCTCGGAACCGCTAGAGTGAATTCCCTCCACGAACTTAGGAATCAGGGGCACAGGAAGGTTTTCAATGCAGAAGAATCCGAGATCTTCAAAAGCCTTCAGAGCGGTTCCTTTTCCCGACCCGCTCATCCCTGTCACAACCACCAGATCTTGAAGGCTCATAGCGACAGAATCCTGGCACCGGTTGGCTCAGACTCTTTTTAATCAGGCATGAATCAAACCCAGCGAGCCGTCCTTACGCCGATAGAGAACGTTCACCGCTCCAGACTCGGCATTGCGAAACACAACAAACGGATATTCCGAATGGCCAAGTTCGAGCACCGCTTCTTCAACTGCCATCGGCTTCTTGTGAGCCTCCTCTTCCTGGATTCCGTTTCGGCGTCTCGCAGCTGTCCTCGCAGCCTCCTCCCTCTCCCCTGTTTTCACAGCCACGGATTGCGCCTTGGCACGCTGCCGCTTGGTTTCGATGATCTTGCTCTTTTGCTTTAAAGCCTGCCGCTCAAGCTTCTCAACGGCGCGAATGATCGAAGAATACATGTCCGCCGTCTCGCCCTTCCCCGTCAGATCCAAGAGCTTCGATTTGAGAAGGATCTCCGCAGTGTGCCGCTGTTTCTCCACGTCGACAATCACGTGAAAAGTGATCTCCTCCCCGAGAATCCGGGTAAACTTGCGGAGCCTCTTTAAGACGTAGTTCTGAATAGCAGGAGTGATCTCAATGTGCCTGCCTGTAATAACCACATTCATCGTGATTTTTTCCTTCCCGTTATCTGATGGTGCAAATCACGGCTTTGCGCGTGCCTCCACGGCGCCGGGATTCCGGAGTCCAGACCTCGCGGTGGTGGATCAGAAGAGGTAGCCGATCTTCCGCTCGCGAGAGCCACGAATCTGCATCTGCTCCCGGTACTTGGCTACCGTGCGCCTCATGATGAAGATGTTGTCCCGGCGCAGCAGTTGGCCCAGCTGGTTGTCCGAGTAAGGCTTGCTCTTGTTCTCGCTTTCAATCAGCTTTTTTATCTTCAGCTTCACCTGAACGATCGAAAGCTCTTCGCCGTCAGGGTTCTCGACTCCCATGGTGAAGAACTTTCTCAGCTCCATCACTCCCTGAGGTGTGTCCACATACTTGTTTGTCACGACTCTGCTGATGGTTGAGCTGTGTACACCCAACTCATTGGCCACATCCTTGATCAGCATGGGCCGCAGCGCCACCGGACCGTGCTCCAAAAACTCCCGCTGCCGGTTCACGATGGCGGCGCACACCTTATATATCGTCTGCTTGCGCTGGTTTACACTCCTGAGAAGGTCTACAGCCGACCGGAATTTTTCGCGCAGGAAAGTCTTGGTTTCGCTGCTTACGCCGTTGCTCTTCAGCAGTTCTTTGTAGCCGGCATTCAAGCGCAATTGAGGCATTCCTTCGTCGTTCTGAAGGATGAGAAACTCATCGTTGACCTTGGCGATCGTCATTTCGGGCTGAACGTAGGTTGTCTTTTGATTGTTGTATCTTAAGCCCGGTTTGGGTATCAGGTGCTTGATTGCGTCGACTGCGTGCAACACATCGTCAAACGATGAGTTGGTCCGGGTGGCGATTTCCTTGAACTTGTGATTCTCCAGTAGCTGCAAATGCTCTTGGACTATCTTCATCGGCAGGCTGTCATTCAGCCCTACCGCTTCGAGCTGCAGCGCCAGGCACTCTCGAAGGTCTCGTGCCGCAACGCCCGTGGGATCGAAGCTCTGCACTGTCTTCAGCGCTTCATTCGCCTCTTCGATCGTGCAGCCGGTGTTCTGGCAGAGCTCTTCGATCGTTAAAAGAAGACATCCATCTTCATTCAAATTCCCGATGATGTGGCCCGCAATTTCAGCAATCCGGGGTGGCACCTCCGCCAGACCCAATTGCCAGGTAAGATGGTCTTCTAGGGATGGGGCTCTCGTGAGGAATGTTTCGAACGAAGGCCTTTCCGAATCCTCCACCTCTCGATTTTTATAGCCCGTGTCGAGGTACTCATCGAAAAAATATCGGAAGTCAATTTCTGCGAAGGAATCTCTCTCGCCCGTATCGCTCTTGGTTTCAGTGCGAGGAGGCAACTCATCTGTGACTCGGTCATCCGGCGACAGCTCTCGGGGGGCCTCATCCTCCACAACCTCTTCTAGAATGGGATTCTCCATCAACTCCTGATTCAGCATCTCCTGCAGTTCCAGTTTGTTAAGCTGGAGAAGTTCAATTTTTTGAAGAAGCGATGGTGTAAGGGCCAGCCTTTGACTGAGTCGTAATTCCAAGGACTGACGCAAGTGGTGCCGGCGATCGTTCATTCTTTCAGTTCAATCTGAAGTTTTCGCCCAGATAGACCTTCTTGACTTCTATGTCATTGGTCAGCTGCTCTGGCGAACCATCACGTAAGATCTTACCATCGTTTATTATATAAGCACGATCCGTTATATTCAAAGTCTCCCGCACGTTATGATCCGTGATCAATATTCCTATCCCTCTGGACTTCAATTGAGCGATGATTCTTTGGATCTCCAGAACTGCCAAGGGATCGATTCCCGCAAAGGGCTCGTCAAGCAGAACGAACCGAGGGGTTAGGACCAGTGCGCGGGCGATTTCCAGGCGCCGCCGTTCGCCTCCTGACAGGCTATAAGCCCCCTGCCGGCGCAGATGATCAATTCCAAACTCCGCCAGCAGGTTTGTAACGACGTCTTTTTGGTCGCGGGAGCTCAGACGCAGGGTTTCTGCGATGCTCCGAAGGTTCTCCTCAACGGTAAGTTTGCGAAATACAGAAGGTTCCTGCGGAAGGTAGCTGATTCCAGACCGGGCTCGCTGATACATGGGCAGCGAGGTGATTTCCACGCCATTAAGACGAACTTGACCGCTATCCGGGGAGATTAGACCCACGATTATATAAAACGTTGTCGTCTTTCCCGCCCCATTCGGACCGAGCAAGCCGACGACCTCGCCCCGCCGGAGTTCGAGATTGACCTCGTCAACAACTTTCCTGCCTCGGTAGGATTTGCTCAGAGCCAAGGCCTGCAATTCGCTATTCGTCATCAGAAGTCATTTATTCTCAATCTCTTAAAGCCTCTCAGCTTAGGGATTCTCGAGCAAAATCCTATCATCGGCAGTAAAGAATGTCAATCGACGGGCTAGAGATTTGCCTTGGGCAGGGTCCCTAACCTCCGCAGGATTCCCGCTGACAACCAATTTACCCGCCACCAGGTAGTACTCCGCCGTGTCCCCCTTTACCTCCCTTCCAGCCTGATGTATCGCCACTTTGCCCTTGGCAGTGGCGCGCTCTATCTGTTTTCCCTCCTTGTCCAAAATAACATCGAGGCTCTCGGCAGACATTTCCATGTCCGCAGAGGTGAGGTTCACATTTCCTAAATAATGAATGGAATTCTCTGCTTTGCTGGAGCGCATTTTGGAGGACCTGATCAGGATGGGTACTCTCTGCAGGTTCTTCTCGGGCTTGGTAGCTGACGCCTCTTTCTTGGTGCTCGGCTTTGCCTCCTCGCCTGCTTCTTTTCTCGGTATTAAGTGCCTCACATTGCCTTGAGCCTCTACCTGCTCCCCGCCGTTGAGTATCTCAAGAACCTTGGCCTGAAGTTGTCCGCTCTCCGACAGCAGTTGCACGTCTCCTGTGAAGCGGGCACGAGACTCGTCGGTCCAGTATTTCATCTCTTCCGCTGTGATGATTCCTGGCGCTGATGCGCCGGATGCATTGGTAAATGGTTTTCCCTGGTTATTGGCTTTCGGCTTCATTATCGACCGCACGTGTTGGCGGACTGAGAGGATCTTCTGCTTCCGATCATACTCGACTAGATCCCCGGTCGTTGTCCCATTGGGATCCGAGATGCGTGGAGATTCGCGCAGAACAAGAATCTCCTTTAGAGCGTCGTAGTCACTCCTGCCGGAGTTGGCGGTCCTGGATGCGTCCTGGTACTGAAAATCGCCCCATTGCGAAACCTCCTGGGCCGTCCCGTCCGCTTCTTTGAAAGTCGCCCGCATCTTGGAACTGGATGTGCGAAACTCCTGCGCTGGCGCTTCTGTCGCCGGATCCGCAGGCTTCTGATAGAAAACCTGAATGTGACCATAGCCGTCGAAGTCTTGCAGACGATTGTTCCCCGGAAAGAAATGGAATTGCACAGTGTCGGCCATCAGACGCCGAATCTCGGGGTGCCCCGCTTCACCCAGCGGGATGCCCGAAAGAACCACGTTTCCGGCCGCCATTCCGGATTCGAAGTAATCACCTGCTTTGGAATAAAGAACTGTCAGCGAAGTCGCAGACAGCGACCGGCTGGGTTCGCTGCGCGCGTTACCGGCCTTTTTGGCAGGCGTCGAATTAAACCGAACCGACCTGTCGGCTTTCAGTTCATTGAGCGTGCTGCGACCCTGCGTTTCCCTGAAAGACAACCGAATCTCCTCGGCCGAGAGCTCATCCTGCCCTGCATCCTGAGACCGGCTCGTCAGCATTCGGGCGCGCTGCTGAACGTCTATTCCTTGCAACAGGTTGGTGCCCGCCACAAAGGATGCGTTCAGTTTCTCCCCCGTCATAACCGTCTCTTCCGCTTCGCGCTTCATCCGGAACTCCACACCGCCGTCGCTCAGCACCTGTTTGGGCAATCCCGCAGTGGGCTCGATTTCCATATGAATGGTTAATCCTCGCAACGCCTGTTCTGCCATTGGTGTCTTCGAGGCAAAGGAGCCATGGCCCAACACATCAATGCTCTGCAAAGATCCGTTGTCCTGGCCGATTCCGAAGGTCATCCTGTCCCCTTGCAGCGTGCGCGCCTCCTGGGCATCCTTGGACTGATAAATCACATTGCCTTCACAGATCAGAGAGCTGAGATGCTTTTGGTCCTCGCTAAACCTCGCCTCAATCGTATCGCCCGAAAGAGAGGACAACTCCGAGTCCAAGTGCGCATTTCCCTGGAAACGAAAGATCCCTTCGCCTCTGGAGTAGTAGCCGCGGCTCGACCTGGCGCGGATGTGTTCGGTTTGAACGGAACCGTCTTGCTTGGCGACAGGGCGTGTTATCGTGAAGTCAAGATCCCCGTTTAGCTCGAGCGACTTCTGCGCTTGATTGTAACGGACTCCGCGCGCCGTGCCCTGAGCTTGCTTTGAAGCAAATCGAATTCTGTCGTCCGTGGAACCGACGTTGGTGTTGAGGTCGTAGTGGAGCGAGTTTGTTCTTACTTCTACGTCCTCGCCAATATCCAGTCGAACATCCCCGGAAAAGTCGACCAGTTTGTGGTCACTGTCATACTCTGCCCGCCGGCTGCGGATTTGGTTGCTTATGCTGCCGTCGGAATTCCAAGCAAACGCCTCGATACCTTGCAGGAGGCTTTTCCCCTGGCGGGTTTCAAGAAGCCGCTCGGCACGGATCTTGAAGCGCACCGTACCGTTCTCGTACTTGGAATACTCGATGCTTTCGGCCGACCTCAGCATGTCGGAACTGAGAACTTGTGCCGCCTGCTTGATAATGTGCGCGCGGCTGCGCAACGTGTGCAGGTAGTTCAATGCCACCGCCAGGAGAACGACGATAATGAGCCCAATCATCGAGCGGCGGAGGAACTTGACATGATTTACCTGCACGACCACTCCTCTGGCTGAATGCCGTGAAGGATGAGTATAAAGCAACACGCCATAAAGACCCAGCGCAGCCTAGCTCCCCTTCGAACTGCGGTCAGAGGATTCTTTGCCTGATCGTAGCCATCTGGAGCTCACCCAAAACCTGATTATTAGAAGGCTGTCTGGCTGCAAATTGTGGGCACGGTTAAGGATTTGCAAGCGATCGGGCGTTATAACTCAGCGGTGTGATCTGTTTGGTCAGGAGTTTGACCTGCCAGATGTACTCGACGTCAGTGTTGCCCGGAACAGAAACGAAGGTCAGTCGAACCCAGTAAGCATCTTCTTCCCGCTTGAGTGCGTTCCACGCCTTGAAGCGAAGCGCGGGATTGCTTCCCTGCACCATTCCACTGATCGTCGGATTTGACTTCATGAGCAAGTTGTAGGCCTCCTGCTCCATCGTTCCTTGCTGGTATTTGGGCTGAGCTTCCGCGCCCGCGGTATCTGCTGCTACCTGTTCTTGGGCATCGGTCGCCGGAGTGGGTTGAGATTCCGCAGCGCCAGGAACTTTGGGGATTCTGATGGTTCTTGCGCTGCGCACAGGAGCGGAACTGGAATTGCGCTCAGGAGCCGGACTGGGACTAACAACAGGGCCGCTATACCCCTGCGAGGCCGCAAAATAGGCCGGTAATTTGGGGTAATTTGGAGGACTGAACTTCTTCTCGTATTCCGAGGGGAATGGCACCTTGTTTTCACCAACTCTTACAACAGCGGGCTTAATCGTCCCACCTGCCATTGCTTCCCGCAGCGTTTGGACTCGACCAGCAAGCCTGTGCTTTAAGGCTGGAATGGAAACAATGGGCAGACCAACAGCCACCACGAATGCCAGTAACGACATGTAAAACCTGTAACGAACGCGGTAAAACTCCGTCGCCGCAGGGGCACCTTGTATGGCCTGCGGACTTGCAGAAGGTTCCGGCGAAGCAACTACGGCCGAATCTACCATCTTTTTGGTTTCAAGCTCCACTCGGGACTCCTTGCACTACTTAGCTATTGGATCACACCTCCGAACGCCGCGATGAATCAAATACTGGTAAATGAGGTCATCAATATCGCCGTCCAGAACGCGATCCGTGTTCGATGTTTCGTACTTCGTGCGGTGATCTTTCACCAACCGATATGGATGAAGCACATACGAACGGATTTGACTTCCCCAGGCAATGTCCAGCTTGGAATCCTCGACCTTTTGAAGTTCTTTTCTCTTCTTCTCCAGTTCCAACTCGTACAACCTGGCGCGGAGGATCTTGCGGGCCATCTCGCGGTTCCTGATCTGTGAGCGCTCGTTCTGACAGGAAGCCACAATGCCCGTGGGAATGTGAGTGATGCGCACCGCCGAATCGGTCACATTGACGTGCTGGCCTCCTGCCCCCGAGGACCGGTATGTGTCGATTCGCAGGTCCTTTTCGTCTATCTGGACTTCAATCTTGTCATCGATCTCCGGGTAGACGAACACCGAGGCAAAACTCGTGTGCCTGCGTGCGGCCGCATCAAAGGGCGATATGCGGACCAGACGATGCACACCACTTTCCGAAGATAGATTCCCATAGGCAAACTCGCCCTTGACCATGAAAGTCGCGGACTTGACACCGGCTTCCTCTCCCTGCTGGTAATCCAGCATCTCGTTCGCATAACCGGAACGCTCAGCCCAACGCAAGTACATACGCACCAACATCTCGGCCCAATCCTGAGACTCCGTTCCTCCCGCACCCGGGTGAATCGTCACAATTGCATTGGACTCATCGTGGTCCCCTGAAAGGAGCATCCGTATCTCAATGTGACGCGATTCTTGCTCGAGTTTCTCAACCTCAGATTTGAGCTCAGCCAAAACATCTTCCCCTTCGTCAGCCAACTCGGCCAAGGCGTGGAGATCACCCAAATCCCGGGCCAACCTGGAATCCAGCTCGACATCCTGTTCCAGCCGACGGCGCACCTGCAGAGTGGCCTGCGCTTCCTCCTGTCGATTCCAGAATTCGGGCTGAGCTACTTTCTTTTCAAGCTCGAGAATAGCTGCACGCTTATGTTCTACATCAAAGATAACCTCGAATCTGATGCACCTTGGCGTCGATTTCGGTTATTTTCTCGTGCAATTCTTCGAGCATTGAATCCTCCAAAAAATTGAACCTCAGCCCTTCTTCTTTCCAAGCTGATAGTTATAAGCCAACAGAGCAAGCATAATGATAGCACACAGGATTGCGAATACGTCGCCGTACCGCGTGTAGAACGTCTCCCCTCGCAGGAAGGCAAAGCGGCCGACGCAAAGGTCTTGCTGCAAGAGTGGCGTGGACGTCTGGATCGCTCCCGTGGGCTCGACAATCGCGGATATTCCTGAGTTGGTAGCACGGAGCAGGTAACGACGGTTTTCCACCGCCCGCCACCTGGACATTGCCAGGTGCTGATAGGGTGCCGAACTGTTGCCGTACCAGCCGTCGTTGGTCAGGTTCACGATCAACTCGCTGCCCAGGCGCACGAATCGTCGTACCAAATCGGGAAATACGGCCTCAAAACAGATGATTGCGTTAGCCCAATGTCCCCGAAGTTCCACCGTGAGATATCCCTGGCCGGGCGCGAAGTCGCTGACGTCTTTGGAGATGGTATCTACGAAGAAAAACAATCTCTTGAGGGGAATATATTCGCCAAAGGGAACAAGATGGATCTTGTCGTATCGCCCGAGATCCTTTCCTTCCTGGCTGAGAAAGTAGGCGCTGTTGAAATACTCCGTTTCGCTGCCTTTTTGCGAATAGCTGATGTTGTTGAAAATCATCCCCAGCGGAAAGCGTTGCGCCAGCCTTTGCAGGACCTCCCGGTAAGATGTATCAAACTGATATGTCAAGGGCGAAGGGGATTCCGGCAGGATCAGTAGGTCCACGCTTCCTGGAGCCAGCCAGGAGGCCATTTGCACATAGCCTTCCTGGAACTTGCGAGCAAGAGCGCCTTCCGGTTCGTCGACAGACAGGTTTCCTTGCAGCAAGGCCGCAGTAAACGAAGGCGTCGTTTTCCCCCACCGAACCAACATGACTTGACCGTACGCAACGCTTGCCATAATCAGCAGTATGCCGGCTACGATGGGCCAAAACTCAGCGGGCTTGAACCTGCACCGAGCCAACCATGCCAGCACGGTGTTGATCCAAAGCAGGAGAAATGAGACCCCATAAACTCCGGTGACGTCCGCAAGCTGTATCAAGGACCCATAAGGAGTCTGAGAGTAACCGGCCAGTAGCCAGGGGAAACCACCAAACAGGAAATTCGCTCTGACATACTCGAGGGTCACCCAGGCAAGCGGGAAAACCAGGAGATATCTCTCTCCTCCGCGCTCCATGCAGAATCGTGTGAGCAGACAGCAAAGGCCCGGAAAGCAGGACAGATAACAGACCAGTAGAAAATAGAGTATCCAGGCCAAACCAGTGGATACGTCGCCATAGTGCACAAGCACTCTGGGAATCCAAATCAGAAGGCCAAACCAGGCCACGGCAGCTGCGACAAGTCCACCCAGAAATGCCTGCTTCCAGGAAGTCGCTCGAGCGACAAACCAGATTAACGGGGCAAAGGCAATCCAGGCGAGATAGCCCTGATTCACAAGGGGGAAACAGCAGAACACCAAAAATCCGGCGAGCCCAGGCAATAGCAGAAGTTTTATGGGTCTTGAGGGCACCGTGCCACTTCAGTTCGCTTTGATGAAGGAGGTGATTCCGTCCTTCTTGAGCCTCAACCGCATCGATACGGCTTCCGCCCGGGACTCAAACTTGCCCACCTTGAGCAGGAAGAGCTGCTGGTCCGAAGTTGGAGGTTCGATAAAACATTGGTCGTAGCCTTTGGATTTCAGCATCTTGACTTTTGTTTCAGCTTGTTCACGCTGACGGAATGCGCCCACCTGAACGCTGTACGTCGTCTTGACCTCAGGCGGCTGATTCTGTACCGCCGCAGCGGAACGCGAGGCGCCCGATGCAGCTACATCCCCCTCAGACTTTGAAGGCGCACCTTCTTTCGCAGGGGCCCCCGCTGTTTTGTCGAGTCCCTTGGAGCCCGCAGCCGCACGGTTGTTGACGCTTTTATACCAGTCGAGCTGCTCCTTTGCAGATCGCTCCTCGCCCGGCTTATTCCCAGGTCCCCCTACTGCAGCTTTTGCTTCGCGAGGTTCGCCCCCGGAGGGGGGGGCCGCAGCCCGGGTTGCCTCCTGTACTCCCTGCCGCTTCCCCTCAATGAAACCGAGGACGAAGAAGCACCCGCAGATGGTAATGAGCAAGGCGAATGCAACAATAAGTTTTCGATTGTCCAATACAAGCTCCAGCCCTGATTCTGGAGCACGGTTTTCCATAGAAAGCTCCGCTTAGCTTTTTCCCTTATACCAGTTGCTGAGAATATCAATGGGCACCGGAAAGACAACCGTGGTGTTTTTCTCGACGCCGATCTCCGTCAGAGTCTGCAGATAGCGCAACTGCAACGCAACCGGCTCTTTGCTGAGCACTCCCGCAGCTTCCGCCAGCTTCGCTGCCGCTTGAAATTCTCCCTCCGCGTGGATGATTTTCGCTCTCTTCTCACGTTCCGCTTCTGCCTGCTTCGCTATGGCCCGCTGCATTTCCTGGGGCAAGTCGACCTGTTTGACTTCGACCAGGCTCACTTTGATTCCCCAAGCGTCCGTATGCTGGTCGAGTATCTCCTGCAGCTTGACGTTCAGTTTTTCCCGCCGGCTGAGCAGATCGTCCAGCTCAACCTCACCGAGCACCGATCGCAGCGTCGTCTGGGCAAGCTGCGAAGTCGCATAAAGGTAGTTTTCCACCTCCACGATCGCTCTCGGTGCGTTCATCACGCGAAAGAAGACAATGGCGTTTACCTTCACCGAAACGTTGTCGCGCGTGATGATGTCCTGCGGAGGCACCTCGAGGGTAATCGTCCTGAGGCTCACTCGCACCAATTTGTAGATGGGCCAAAAAATGAATATCAGCCCGGGACCTTTCGCCTCCGGCAGGAGGCGGCCGAGCCGGAAGACCACGCCGCGCTCGTACTCTTTTAGGATGTTGATGGTACTCCAGAGGTAGAGCAGAACAATGACGAAACCGAACAAAATCATCAAACCAAAATTAGCGGATTCCATGATCGCCTCTCGAATAGAACGCTGTGCACTGCGCGTAACGGGGAAGCCAAGAGCTATTCTTTTGCTTCCTCTACTTTCAAAGTCATGTCGTTAACAGCCACGACTTTGACGAGCCTGCCGGCGGGAATAGGAGATGCGGAACGAGCAGACCAGTACTCTCCCCTCACTTTGACCCGGCCGGATGAGAAGATCTCATTGTCAGCCATGCCAATGAGGCCGATCATTCCGGCATCGCCGGTGGTGACCCTCTGTCTCCATGACTTAATCAGGGCCACGAGCAGGATAATGAAAATCGCGGCAAATGGCAGGGCTACCGCGATGGCCGTCGATAGTCCGATGCGCATTGCCGGATCGGGCGTGTCAATCAGTATAAGAATGCCAATGACCATTGCTACTATCCCTCCGAAGCCAAGCACTCCAAAGCCTTGCACTTTGACTTCAGCAATGAATAGCCCTATCGCAAGCAGGATGAGAAGCACACCGACATAGTTGATCGGCAGGAATGAAAAACCGAGCACGGCAAGCAGAAGGCAGATACCGCCGATCACACCAGGCGCGACGAATCCGGGATGAGTGAATTCGAAATAAAGCAGGATCAATCCCGCAACCCCGAGCAGCAGTGCGAGATTCGGCTGGGAAATGGTGGCCAGGAATTTCTCCCGCAAAGTCATCGAATAGTCGACAACCGGTTGCCCCTTGGGATGAAGCGTGATCTCGTTGCCGGAGAACTGCCGCACCTTGTAGCCTTCCAACTTCTCGAAAAGTTCGCCCTCGTCCCTGGCAACGAAATCGACCAGATGAGCATTCAGAGCTTCCGTGTCGGTAAAGGACTTACTGTCTGTAACTCCTTTTTCCGCCTCGGCAACATTGCGATTTCTCTTGCTGGCGATGCTGCGCAGGAACGCTGTCGCATTGCTCGTGATCTTTTCCGTCAGCGTCTTGCCCGCCTCGCCGCCGTCCACCGGAAATCCACCGATCGCCATGAGCGGATGGGCAGCTCCGGTGTTTGTCCCTGGAGCCATGGCTGCGACGTCGGCTGCAAGCAGGATGAAGAATCCCGCCGACGCAGCTTTGGCCCCGCTGGGGGCGACATATACCACCACCGGAACCTTGCTGTTAAGCATCCCTGTGATGATTTCCTCCATGGAGGCGCCAAACCCGCCAGGAGTCTGAAGGCGAATCAGGAGGAATTGGGCGTGCTCAGATTCGGCTCGCTTCACGCTGCGCACGACGAACTCCGCAGTAATTGGGTCAATCGCGCCATTCAGATCGATTCGGGAAATTTCCGCAAAGGCAGAGGTAGCCGGAAGAAAAAGCAGGAATGCGAGCAAGAGCCCAGTGAATCGTGCAGAGCGTGTTAACATCGCCAGCCCTCGCGTATGATAACACACCTCAGGCAGACAATTGATTGCCTTCTATCGCAGGCTGGGGCGAGCAGCACGCTTGCTCGCGATGAAATATCTGGATTGGGTCAGCTTGCCACCGGCACGGTCTGATAAAACTCCGGCTTAAAGGCGCAAACAAGCTTGCGCGGTCCGGCGGAGCCATGATTGGATCGAGGTACCTGTGAGGGCCGTACTAGGCAAGCGCCGCCGCTTGCTTTTCCGCATGATACGAGGAACGTACCAGGGGACCTGCCTCGACGTGACTGAACCTCAGAGACATTCCGTACTCGCGGAACGCAATAAACTCATCCGGCGTGTAAAAGCGAGCGACCGGAAGATGCTCACGAGTGGGCTGGAGATACTGCCCCAATGTCACGATATCGACATCGGCCTCTCGAAGGTCACTTAGAACTTCCAAAACCTCATCCCTGCGCTCACCCAGCCCCAGCATGATGCTGGATTTGGTGGTCATTTCAATTCCAAAGAATTTGGCATTCTTGAGGTGGTCGAGCGAGCGGCGATAGCGGGAACCCGCGCGCGCTATGGGATAAAGACGCGGCACGGTTTCCACATTGTGGGCCAGTACGTCCGGAACCGCCTCGACTACCTTTTTCAACGCGCTCTCACTGCCGCGAAAATCGGGAATCAAGACCTCGATGCGTGTCCCCGGGCAGGCCTCGCGGATCATGCGAATCGTTTCCGCAAAGATGAATGCTCCGCCATCCTCGAGATCGTCCCGGTCCACCGATGTGATTACGGCATACTTGAGGTGGAGCTTCGCTATGGCTGCCGCCACCCTGCGCGGTTCATCGACATCATATTCAGGCGGGCGACCGGTTTTGACGGCGCAGAACTTGCAGGCCCTAGTACAGACTTCCCCCAGGATCATGAAAGTCGCGGTCCCAGCCCCCCAACACTCGCCGATGTTGGGACAGCAGGCATCCTCGCAGACGGTGTTCAGACGGTGCTCCCGCACCAGTCCCTTGAGGTGAAAGTATTTTTTTCCTTGCGGCAAGCGCACTTTCAGCCAGTCGGGCCTCGGGGTCCGCTTTGAAGACGGCGCTTCAGGGGTGATAATCTTGAATGGCTCAGAATCTACCCGCATGACTATTGTTTACCACAAAGAACAATTAACCACAAAGATCGAGGCATGGATTTCTTTGCGCTTTTCTCATAAAAGCAAACCACGAAGACTGCTAAGCCCGCAAAGAACGAGGACTTGAGCGTGCTGCTTTGCGCGGGCCCTTAGAATGTCGGGTAGCAGCCGAGAACGCGGAAGTACAAGGTCATCTCCTGGAGGTGGCGCAAGGCGTTCGAGCACTCCCGGCTGTGGATGTCGCTGCGCAGGTCAACGTAGAAGAGGTATTCCCAGGGTTTGCCATGTATCGGGCGCGATTCGATCTTGCTGAGATCGATGTTTCGCAGCGCAAAAACAGATAGCGCCTTAAATAACGCTCCCGGTTGGTTCCTCAGGCCAAAAACGATTGTGGTCTTTTTCCCGGCGTGGGCAAATCTCCCTCGAGGCGCCAAGGCCAGAAAGCGTGTGTAGTTCTCCCGGTTGTCCTCGATCCCACGGGCTAGTATCTTCATCCCATAAATGCGCGCCGCGTCCGAAGACGCGATGGCCGCCGCATTCCGGAGTCCGCACTCGCGAATGTGCTTTACACTCCCTGCCGTATCATAGAAAGAGACTTTTTCCAGTTTCTTCCACTTGCGCAGCATCCTCTGGCACTGGGCCAGCGCCACCGGGTGAGAGTAAATCTGCTTGATTTGCCTGAGCGTCGTCCCAGGATGAGCGATCAGGTTGTGCTCGATGCGCACATAGGTCTCGGCAATCGCCTCGAGTGAGTGGCGGGATAGAAGGTCGAAGTTTTGGTGGATGCTTCCAGCAAGTGAGTTCTCGATGGGAATGACTGCTAAATCCGCTTTTTTCCTGCTGACGGCTTCGAAAACATCATCGAAGGTTACGCAGGGCAAAGGCTTGATGGACGGGCCGAAAATCCTGCGGCTTGCTTGCTGGCTGAAGGCACCAAGATCACCTTGAAAGGCCACCGTCGTCCGGGCTGGTACCTGAAGGTGCTTCATGGGGCTAGACCCCCTTGACCGCTGAAGCGAGATAATCCTGCACACGACTTGCGAATTCCGTGGTTCCGACCGGCTTTCCGCCGGACCCTGTCAGGTCGCTTGTGCAATATCCATCGGCTAGAACCTGCTCCACAGCTTTGTCAATCAGCCGCGCTATATCCGCCCTACCGAATGTAATCTCGAACATCATGGCCACGCAGCCAATGGCTCCGATTGGATTCGCCAGGTTCTTCCCCACAATATCAGGAGCTGAACCATGAACCGGCTCGTAGAGGGCCGGGCCATCGCCAAGGCTCGCCGAAGGCAGCGTTCCAATGCTGCCGGTAAGAACGCCACCAATATCGCTAAGAATGTCCCCGAAAGTGTTTTCTGTGAGAATGACATCGAATTGAGCCGGCCGCAGGACCATCTGCATGGCGCAGTTGTCCACATACTGGTGGTTCAACTCCACGTCCGGGTAATCTCGATGGACTTCCGACACTACTTGCCGCCACAGCCGGCTCACCTCGAGTACATTCGCCTTGTCGACTGAAGTGACTCTCTTGCGCCGGATGCGTGCAAGCTCGAAAGCCTTGCGCGCGATTCGATCAATCTCCCGGCGCTGATAAACCATTGTGTTGAATCCGCTTTCGGCTCCTCGAGCTCCGCTTATACCCCGCGGCTCTCCGAAATAGAGTCCGCCCGTAAGCTCTCTGACCACAACCAGATCCACACCGGAGACAACCTCAGGCTTTAGCGTTGAGCACTTGAGGAGGGCTGGCATCTGCCGGACTGGACGCAGGTTCCCGTAAAGACCCAAACCCTTGCGGACGCCAAGCAATCCTTTTTCAGGTCTCAGCTCCGGAGGGTTGGAATCCCATCGAGGTCCTCCCACGGCCCCGAGCAAAATAGCGTCGCTGGTTAGGCACATCTGGAGGGTTTCGTCCGGCAGCGGCACACCAAAACGGTCGAGCGCTTCCCCACCGATGGCACCATGGCTCATCTGCAAGTCGAAGCCGGCGGTATCGGCCACGCTCTCGAGAATCGCGATCGCCGCACGGGTAACCTCGGGTCCGATCCCATCCCCGGCAAGAATACAGATCTTTTTTTGACTCGATTCGGTCATTCAAACTCCAGCTTTAGGCTTCGGCCGTATTGGCCTGCTCCTGGTGCTCCGCCACGGCCATCTGGTAGTGAACCATTTTGTTGATCGCATTCAGATAGGCGCGTGCACTCGCATCCACGATATCCGTGCTGGCGGCCTTACCGATGAAGGACACCTTGCCGAAGTCCACGTTCATGAAGACTTCGCCCACCGCATCCTTGCCGCGCGTCACACTGTGGACCGTGTAATCCATGAGCTTGCCGGCAATCCCTGTGATACGGTCGATTGCCCGGAGGGCTGCATCGACAGGACCATCCCCAATTGCGGAGTCGCGCAATTGCTGCCCATCTTTCTCCAGCACAATAGTAGCTGTCGCGATGATCTGGTTTCCGCCGCTGGACTGAATGTACTTGATCTTGTAAGCCTCGGGGAAAATGCGCAGGGCGTCGCGGACAATGACGATGAGATCTTCGTCGAATACCTCTTTCTTTTTGTCCGCCACCTTCTTGAACAGGATGTAGGCTTTTTCCAGCTCGGCCTGGCTTAATTCGAACCCCAATTCCTGGTACTTGAGCTTGAGAGCGTGACGGCCGGAGTGCTTCCCCATGACCAGCTTGCTTTCCTTGATGCCAACGGTCTCCGGCAGCATGATTTCGTAGGTCGACTTCTCCTTGATCACTCCATCTTGGTGAATACCTGCCTCGTGGGAAAAAGCGTTTCTGCCGACCACCGCCTTGTTGGCCTGGACCAGCATTCCCGTCAGATTGGTCAAGAGACTGCTGGCAGGATAGATCTCGTGGGTGTTGACTCCCGTTTCAAGGTCGAAGAAATCCTTGCGCGTATGTAGTGCCATTACGATCTCTTCGAGGGAGGCATTTCCGGCTCGTTCTCCGATACCATTGATCGTGCACTCAACCTGGCGCGCGCCGTTCTGGACGGCTATCAAGGAGTTGGCAACGGCCAGTCCGAGGTCGTTGTGACAATGCACGGAAAGGATTGCGCGGCCGATGTTGCGCACATGGGATCGGATGTACTTGATACGTTCACAAAACTCTAAGGGTATCGCATAGCCGACGGTATCGGGAATGTTGACGACAAAAGCCCCGGCTTCAATCGCAGCTTCGAGGACTTGGCACAGGTATTCCATATCGCTGCGGGAGGCATCCTCGGCAGAAAACTCCACCTCGTCGCAAAGGGTCTTCGCGTATTTCACAGCCTCATAGGCATCCTGCAAAACCTGTTCGCGAGTTTTCTTCAACTTATACTTGAGGTGTATGTCGGAAGTTGCTATGAATGTGTGAATTCTTGGCTTCGCTGCGTGCTGAAGAGCTTCCCAGCAACGATCGATATCCAACTTACCAGCGCGGGCAAGCCCAGCGATCGTAACCGTGCGTACTTCCTCAGCGATGCGCTTGACGGACTCAAAATCGCCTTCGGACGAAATGGGAAAGCCAGCTTCGATGACATCGACCCGCAGCTTTTCCAACTGCCGCGCCAGCAGCAACTTCTCCTCCAGATTCATGCTGGCTCCCGGTGACTGTTCTCCATCTCTCAAAGTTGTGTCGAAGATGAATACTCGCTCCGTCATACCATGTCCTTTCCCGTGCTGTCGCTGTAATTAGGGGTGGAATTCTTCAGCAGAATTCTGGTTTTTCATGAACAGGATTGTCAAGAGGTATTTCCTCAATCTCCGTGAACTCCCTGATTGATTGTGATTCAATGGAACATGGCTCACCGGTGCAGCTTGAGCAATGAAAAGACAAATGGAAGACCAGAAGAGGCGCCAAGTTGAATACCATGAAAAGGAGCACTACCGTGCCCGGAGGCCACGGCAAGCCGACAACAGCAATCCCTTGATCGCCTGGCTGAACTATTACCGGCTCCGCAAGATGATGGAAATGATAGGCACCCCTCTGGCCGGGAAAACCGTCCTTTCCGTCTGTGGCGGGGATGGTGAGGAAGCGGACTTCCTCCAGAAGCTGGGAGCAGAGGTCACCATGACCGACTTATCCGCTGTCGGCGTGGAAGCTGCGCGTCTCCGCAACCCCGCGCTACACTGCCTCTGCATGGACGCTGAATCGCTTGCCTTTGCCGATCGTTCCTTCGACTGGGCGATAGTGCGTGAGGGGCTGCATCACTTGGCCCGGCCGGTCAAGGGGCTCTATGAGTTGGAGCGCGTCTCACGGGAGGGCTTTGCCATCCTGGAGGGCCAGGATTCTTTGATCGTACGCCTGCTCGCCAAGTTGGGGCTTGGAGAAAACAGGGACCCCGCGGGCGGCTACGTATACCGATTCAGCCGCCGAGAAATCCAGAAGATCTTTTTCAGCGTCCAGACTCTTGCCGATTGGCGCATTCACACCGCCTGGCTGCCTTTTGGTAGTGATGCGCTGAGGTACTTCCCTATCGTGAGGCGGTTGGTGTATCCGATGATTAATCAGCCTCTCATCCTCCGCATCCTTATTAGCAGACTCGGTCGGTGCACGCTGAAGGCCCTCTTCCTCGGGGTCAATCTCCTGACCGGCCGCTGGGGAAACTGCCTGATCGTCGTTGCCAGGAAGAAACCACAATTAGTACACCCGTGGGCATGGAAATGAGATCGACTCCTCCGAGAATTCCAATTTGCTCCCACCCACTCAGCAGAATCAAGGCGGCGCCGTTGCTGGTCCTCTTGCTGTGTGTGGTTGGGGTAAACGTGCCTTTCCTCAACCAGGCTTTCCACATGGACGACGGCATCTACCTGCTTTTGGCACACAACGTTGATCGCAACCCTTGGTTTCCGCAAGACAGGTCCATACTCTTCGAAGGTTTATACGGAACCGATCTCGCCTCGACGGAACATCCCTGGCCCTTCACGTCCTACCTGATGGCGCTCTGCGGGTATATCGGCGGTTTTTCGGAATCCTGTTTGCATCTGGGATTTCTGGTGTTTCCGATTGTCCTCGCGTGCTCGATGTACGCCATTGCTCGCCGCCATACGCACCATCCAGCCCTGGCAAGCATGACCGTCCTCGCCCTGCCTGTTGTATGTGTGTTGTCGCACACTTTGATGACCGACGTTCCCCTGTTGGCTTTGTGGGTTGCCTCGGTCGCATTGTTCAGTCGTGGTGTGGACTCCGGGAGGATGAGCTTGGTCTGGTTAGGTACAGCTGTGGGAACGCTTGGCTCGTTGGTCTCTTATTCCGGATTTTGCCTCGTGCTTTTATTGGCCTTGTACGGGATATTGTGGAGGAAACGCGCCGCTGTCCTCACGGCCCTCATTGTGCCGGTTACGGTCTTCGCCTTTTGGGTTGCTCTCAATTACTTCCACTACCATCGTGTAGTTCCCGGTTTGCTGCTCAGCTCCTACTTTTTCGTCAAGCGTGTACTGTCCCCTGGATTGCTGATGCAGAAGTCAGCCTACATTGTAATATCTCTGGGCGGAGTAACGATCTTCCCGTTTTTCCTCATCGCGCTCAGCAGAAAGCTGTGGCTCCTGGTCGGGTTTAGCATTGCGATTGCCACCAGCTTCGGCCTGGGTGTTTCTAAATATGATCCGCTGCAAATGGTAATGTTCCTCGTTTTTTTCTGTGCCGGGTTTGTCGCAATCATCGAGGTTGTCCGTGCGCTGATGCACTCGCTTGCTGCTCTCAAGAATGATCTCCAGGATGCCGCAGACGAGCTTTTTCTCAGCCTGTGGTTTACGGGGGTGCTTGTCTTCTGTGCCGCGGTTTACATGACAGGCTCAGCTCGCTACCTCCTTCCTGCTATACCGCCGCTGGTTTTGATTCTGTTTCGCCGCCTTGAATGTAACCTCGATGAAACAAGCCTGCGCCGAAATGCATCTGCAAACCTCGCCCTAAGTGGGTCATTGGCCCTTCTCCTCTCCCTGGCCGATTATCAATTCTCCGCAATTTACAGAGATTTTGCGTCCGTTCTAAGGCGCTCGCATTCGAGCCGAGACGGAGGCCTATGGTTCACCGGCGAGTGGGGATTTCGTGCCTACCTCGAGCAGGCGGGTGGCCAGGAGCTAGGGCGGCGCGATCCACGGCCGAAGCCTGGCGACCTGCTAATCATCCCGAGCCTCGCAACGCCATACCAGACACTTTTCAGCGACAACTTAAGCCTTGATTCCGTGGCCATGGTGGCACCGTCCCGCGTCATATTTGACATTCCGCCAGTTCCCTCCGACGGTGTTTTGGTCTACACGCTGGGAATGCCTTTCTATGATAAGAGCGACGGGATGGATTTCAGCGTGCGCTTCGTGTCGCCGGATGTTAAGCGGGTTCTCCGGCAAGGGCGCCTGCTTCCCTCAAATGGACGGCGATGGCAAGTGGAGGAGGTCCCGCTGAAAGATATTGCTGGCAAGCATGGAAGCATCGTGTTTGAGGCTGAGCTAGCCTGGATTTTCGCCGGAAGAAAGGACCTAACAATTTGGCGGGAAGGAGTGAGGAAATAATTAGCGGAAGCGAAGGGTGAGTTGGTTATTGGTCCACCAGGGAATGGGCGTAGTCTTCTCAGC
>Ga0315279_10000998_pt1 | contig 49277 bp, 43 predicted proteins | sample YL17G06_20_MG_FD_203694 | JGI IMG/M metagenome (GOLD analysis project Ga0315279, IMG submission 203694) | Sediment microbial communities from Yellowstone Lake, YNP, Wyoming, USA - YL17G06_20 | ecosystem: Environmental > Aquatic > Freshwater > Lake > Sediment | place: USA: Wyoming | collected... | reverse complement strand
AAGGCCTGTGTTTTAGCTAAAATCGGCGTAAAAAATATTTGTTGTTGGCCGTCGAAAAGAACTTTATAGTTTTGATGCGATAGCCAACAGGACAGCCCTTCTGTAAAACCGATTGCAACACAGCCTGTGCGCTCAGGACAGGCTTGGCCGTGTTTTCATGGGGGCCTCGACTGAGCTTGCCGAAGTCTGTCTTCCGTTCTCTGTCTTCAGTCCTCTACTCTCACCTCAGCGGCCAATTGTAGGGGCAGCACCCAAGCCAGTAATCGGCAAACCGCCTCAAATCCTCCATATCAACGTCACCATCTTTGTCTATGTCGCCGGGTAAGCCGGTTCCGGTATAAAGCCACTGTTCGGCGAATCTGGCAAAGTCATCAAACTGGACAAAGCACAATGGCCCGCCGGGCCAGAAGCCGCCAAGCAATTCGTATTGAGCGCCTGCAGAATACGCCGCATCCGGCTGACCAATCGTGCCGGTAAGTTTGTATTGCCCGCCACTGCTTTGCCCACCGCCGCCGTCAATCGTGCTCCAGGTCAAAATATAATCTCCGCTGCTCTGTCCCAAAGCAGAAACACTTATTAGCATCCATATTGCCAACAATGACACAATGCTTTTTGGATTAATCAGTCTCATTTTTTACTCCTCGCTCACGAACAGTTAGTCTCAAAAGCTTATGTTCCTTCAAAAAAATTCAATTTGAATTTACATAAGGACCATAGGAAGAGGCTTAAGTTCCCTTCTAATGGGGTCAAGAATCATTCCCAATGCCTCTATTGTCGTGGCGCCTAACAAAAAAACACCTTTATCTCCAAAAACAACCGGCGCTGCTCTTGTCTTGCCTTCATATTCAAAATACGCATTACCAATGCGCCTTTTGATGACCTCGCCGTTGGCCAAAATAAACTCCAGAAAAGAGGTTGGCTTGATACCCAGCTTCTTTAAGATACTCTTTGGCACTACTGAATATACCGCGCCCGAATCCACGAGAAACTCACATTCCTGGGATTTCTTAGGCTGTTCAGGATTTATTACCTTTACCTTCAAAAATGTGATGCTCATAACAACCATCTTCCTATGTGTCTTTTATTTGTTCAAAAACACTGCAAATTATTTATGCTGACACCGTAACGTTAATTATATCACGTGTTTCCATTAAATCATACGGAAATTTACAGAGTTTTAGCATCGAAGAAAAAATACTCATCTGCCTCATCTTTGGCCTCCTTCAACCTCCAACGCCTGTTTACCCATCAGTTTCTCAACCGCTACAAGCCGTTCTTCTAACCTTTTATTCTGCTCTCTAAGCTCATCGACCTCGCTCTTTAGAGCTTTCACGGCCTCAACCAGAAGCGGGGTTAGCTTGCTGTAGTCCATACCGGTAGCGTCGATACCGTTTTCTTCGTACTGCACTATCTCCGGCAGCACCTCTCCGACCTCCTCGGCTATCATACCAACACCGTGGCCTCCGCCGTGCTCAGTGTCCCAATCGAAATAAACGCCCCGCAAACGAAGCACCTTATCCAAAGGGTCATTTACCGGCTGGATGTTAGTCTTCCAGCGGATAGATGAAGCAGTGCCATAATCTATGCCTGGACCTGCGGCGTAAAAGTCATAACTCCCTCCGTAGCTATAGACGCCACTACCGGGGGAACAAGAGGCGTAGACACCCCGGCCATACTTGCCATCGGCCTCAAAGTAGCCGCCGTAGTTATAGTAATCACCGCTATTACTGGCCTTGCCATAGACGCCACAGCCCTCGTCGCCTGTGGCCTTGCCGTAGACGCCCCGGCCATAGCCGCCTGCTGCTTCAAAGTAGCCCCCGTAGTTTGTGTAATAGCCGGTGTTAGTGGCATATCCGGAGACGCCCGTGCCTGTGGATGCTGAAGTGGTGGCTTTAATAGTTCCGCCATCGACGGTGAGCTTTTCGTTGGGAGTGCTTGTCCCGATGCCGACGTTGCCTGTTGTATCAATCATTATCCCTTTTGTCGTTGCACCAATATCCACAGGCCCATTGGCATTAACAATCCTCAAAACGCTTTCTCCACCGTTAATACCTATCTTGTACTCTGCTATCTGCGGATTATGGATACGCAATGCAACATCAGTATTGTTTCGCTTGAGTTCGAGGGCTTCCCCCGGGCTTGTCGTCCCGATGCCGACGTTGCCGTTATCATAAATTGTTCCAGATACAAGCGCTGAACCATCCCATTTTGGAATATAATTTGTAGCATTGCTGCCAACTTGCGGGTCTGATTCAGAGGTCCAACTGGCGAGACCGTAAGCATCGGATGATGTCAGAACTTTGCCGGTTCCGGGTGAACCACCGGTAATTTTGACCTGACCATTCACTTCCAGTTTTGCCCCTGGGCTTGTTGTTCCGATGCCGACGTTCGTGCCGTTATTGAATATCACACTATTTGCTACCCAGTTGGTGCCATCGTGCCGCAAGGTCTGGCACGATGTTCCAGGAATAACAACAGCGGGCGTTTGCCAGGTTGCCAGACCGCCGGCATTGGATGTAAGAACCTTACCGTCTGCTGGCGACCCGCCGGTTATCTTAACTTGTCCATTAACTTCAAGCTTTGCCCCTGGACTGGTCGTTCCGATGCCGACATTGCCGTTCATAAACGCAGCCGAGTATGTCCCGTTCCCAGAGACGTGTAATTTTGTCAAAGGGCTCGTCGTTCCGATGCCGACATTGTCCGATACGCCGGAATACATATTGGTTCCTGATATAATCCAGTCGGTGTCGCCGGTGTAAGGGGTCTGCCAGCTCGCAAGACCGGTAGCATCGGATGTCAGAACTTTGCCGGCTCCCGGCGAACCACCGGTGACCTTCACCTGACCGTTGACTTCCAGCTTTGCTCCCGGGCTCGTCGTTCCGATGCCGACTCTACCGATTGTATCAAATACAATATCTGAGTTATTACCATCACCAAAGAAAAGTTTCTGGTGGTAACGGAAACCCGCATCACCAGATACAGTGTCTGGCATGAAATTCCCAGCTCCTGAAGATACAAACGCAGAGAGAGCAGTTGGTCCTTGAATTGTAATCGAATTTGAGCCTGTTCCACCAAACGATGCTATAGGATCGTTCGCACCAGTTTTATAGACGGTTAGCAAAGATGTTGGACTTGTGGTCCCGATGCCGACGTTGCCTGGAGCTCCCGGCCACCCAATAAGGGAGCCACCTGAGCCGCCTATACCCGGCAGCAAAATGATATTTCCACCGTCACCACCATTGCCGAGTTGACGGCTGCATCTGCCTCCATCCTGAGCGTTTATCGTGATGTCAGTTCCATTTGCATCAAAGTTGGCTATCCCTCCATCCACATCAAGTATTCCTGTCGGAAGCGCTGTCCCGATCCCAACGCTACCTAGACTATAAAGCGCTCTTCCACCAGCATCACCTGCGGCCAGTCCTCCGGAACTTGTCAATCCCAGCGAGTCATAAATCCCCAAAGTTGGGCCTGCTGGCCCTTGGGAACCTGTTGGCCCGGTATCGCCCTTCGGTCCCTGCGGCCCTTGAGGACCAACCGGTCCGGTATCTCCCTTCGGTCCTTGCGGCCCAGTGTCACCTTTCGGACCTACAGGCCCTTGCGAACCCATTGGCCCGGTGTCACCCTTATCGCCTTTTGGTCCTTGTGGTCCCACGGGCCCTTGAGGACCCTGTGGGCCTGGTATACCAGACTTTGCATACATCGCATACGGCGTCGGCGTAACCTTCTGTCGTGGGCTTAGAAGCGTATATACATTCGGGTCCTTTAATTCACCTGTCCGCAAACCAATCTCCAGCCAGCGGTCGTTGTCATCAAAAACACCGCTGCCAAAATCCAGTGCCACCGTGAAGTAGCCATCAATTACATCTACCTCGCCGATATTAAGTGTGCCTGCCTTCTGTGTCCCCGCAACGTTGGCGTCATAGAGTTTGAACTGTAAATCATAAAGGCCGTCCGCGGCACTATTGGCATCTATGAGTCGGCCCTGATACGTAAAGGCCGTCCCCATTGGTGCTGCCTGGCTGACTTTGGCTGACCAGACTATCAGACCCAAAGACAGAACCAGAATTGTTAAGATTTTTGTCGTTTTCATTTTTATAGCCTTTCAAAAAAGTTTGGACGTTTTATGTTTTTTTTCGCGCACGCTGTGCGCACAGGTATCTGATTACAAGATTTGCCCATTTGGTAGTGATATACTCGCATAATCTCCTCCTTTGTGGTCTTAACCACAAAAGCTGATACAATTATAAGACTTTGTCACCTTGCTGTCAAGAAAATCTGGCGGAAATTATGGGAATGTAGCTAAAATTGCGTGTCACAGAGGGCTAAATTTCGGTGCGAAATTGCTTTGTAGAAAACAGTTCCCCCACTTGTCGCAGTCATTTCGAGCCCCGGCGCGCTGGGGCAGGCGAGTCGAGTCCGCCACGACGTTTTTGGCGGATTGAGTAGATTTCTCCACTGCGTCCCGATGAGTCGGGACTTCGGTCGAAATGACAGAGGTTCTTTTCTATAGAGCAGTGCGAATTCAGAATCGGTCGAGGAAACGCAGGTCGTTTTCAAAAAATAGGCGGATGTCGGGAATAAGAAACGTGGTTTCGACAGCCGGTATCACTGTCCTTTTCCTTCACCGAATTCAATAGCCGATTGACTTTACGGCGCAAATTATCCGCTTGACTGGTTTAGCACTCCACGTTATCTTGATTCTTCCTTGTCCGGATGGTTTATATCAGCAGTCTCGTAACAATACAATTTAAGGAGTAAGTTATGAAAGCAAAGTCAGTGGTAGCGAAAGTAGTTTTCTGCGTGCTTATTGTGGTGGTGTGCGTTGGTGTCAGCAGCTACGCGGAAAAAGAACAGGTTAAGTACGCCGTTCACGATGAGACCCGTCCGAAGCCTGCGGTCATAACTCCAGCCGAACAGTTTGGCCAGCCGCCGTCCGATGCGATAATTCTGTTCAACGGAAAAGACCTCTCGGAATGGGCCGGCGACAAGGCAGGCGACGCAAAATGGAAAGTAGAGAACGGCTATATGGAGGTCAACAAAACCGGCGGCATCCATACGAAGAAATCGTTCGGCAATTGTCAGTTGCACATTGAGTGGGCAACGCCGGCAAAGGTTGAAGGCAGCAGCCAGGGACGCGGCAACAGCGGCATATTCCTTATGAGCAGATATGAGCTGCAGGTTCTTGATTCATACGAGAACCCCACTTACGCCGATGGCCAGGCAGCATCGATTTATGGTCAGTATCCGCCGATAGTCAACGCCTGCCGCAAACCAGGCGAATGGCAGAGCTACGATGTCAGTTTCTTGCGCCCCATATTTGATGAGAGCGGCAAATGCGTCCGCCCGGCCAGGATTACCGTGCTGCACAATGGCGTTGTCGTGCAAAACAATGTCGAAATCCAGGGCTTGACGGCACATAAGCAAAAAGCCAAATACAACCGTCACGATGACAAGCTGCCAATCAGTCTGCAGGACCACGGCAACCCGATGCGCTTCCGCAATATATGGCTCCGCGAGCTGCCGGAACAGCCATACCTGGCTGCTGATTGACAACTTAAAACTGACAGCGTGACAGCATTTTGTGATAAATTGCAAAATAGGCATCTGCGCGAGTTTTTTGCGCGCATAGACCCGCAAAAATTTGGAAAAGAAATGTTATGTTAGCGAAGGTGATAACAGTGTGTCTGTGGGACCCCGAACATCTCACACCACGTTTGGAAATCTTGGCACTATATTTGATTCTTTCCCTGCATTTTTTGTCGGCATCTATTTATGCTGATATTGCGGCGGAAAAGGACTGGCCGATGCTCGCGCATGACCCAGCACGCAGCGGTGCTACCTCGACAGAGATTCGCCCGCCTTTTGAGCGTAAATGGTATCGCATGTTTGCCGATGAAGGCCTGATGGCCGGTGTCCAGCCGATTATCGCGGGCGAAAAAGTCTTCGTCGGCACAATGCGGGGCACCCTCCACGCGATGGATAGTAACACCGGCAAAGACCTGTGGACATTTAAGACGGACGGGGCAATCCTCCATACCTGCGCTGCGAGCAGGGGGAAGGTCTTTTTCGGCAATGCTGAAGGAAAAATTTACGCGGTTAATGCCACCGACGGCACACCTATCTGGTCTATTCAAACAGGTTCGGCCGTATGGAACTCCCCTCTCGATTATGAAGGGGTGGTCATCGTCGGCAGCCGCGACGGCAAGCTTTATGCTATCGAAAGCGACAGCGGCACAATTAAATGGACTTCGCTGACCGGCGGACCGCTACTCTCAAGTCCGGCCCTCGATACCAAAGCAGGCCGGATTTACATCGGCAGCGAAGATATGCACGTCTATGCGTTCAACTTCAGCGACGGCAGACAGGTGTGGCGGAGCGATAAGCTCCCGGGAGTTAGTTTTCGTGGGTATCATCCTGTGGTCGCGCCGGACGGTTCGGTAATGGTCACTGTCACGCCGGCTATTTCGCTGGACTCGAGCGAACCTATTCTCCTCGATATGGTCAAGGAGGTCTTCGGGGACTTTGCGAGCTGGCGTCACACGAAAGAAGAGAATGAACGGCTGCGGCAGGAAAATTTCAAGCTGATGGCAAAGCCCGACACATACGAGGCACAGCTTCGTTACATTCGTAAGCGTCTGAGCGAGCAATCAGCTTATCAGACATTCTTTGTTCTTGACCATAAGACCGGTAAACAGAAGTTTGTTACTCCGATAGTATATGCCGAAAGCATGAACGGCACCGGTGCCCCGCCCATCGTCACGCCTGATGGTAAAGTTGTAATCAAATTCCAGGCGCTACTGAGAAGTCGATACGAACACTACTCGCCATTTCTAAACGTGGGGTGCCTCGATACATCCACGGGCCACATCACACCCATTATGGACCAGTCGCGGACTTATGGCTGGCACGATAGTCTGCTGCTTGTTCACGATGAGCAGTGCCAGCTTACTGCGGGCGGGCGGGTCCTTATCAACACCCACCAGGACAACGTCAATGCGATGGATATGGACACGCTCGCAGGCTATGTGGAGCCTTTTTGCCGCAATATCCACGAGCCTGCGCCTGGTGAAGCTGGCGGTATATGGGCCAGCATTTTCCGCGGGCAAGTTCTTCCTGTCGGCAAGGAATGGCTCGCAAGAGGCACGGCAGTCTATGGCGGCGGCTCGGCAATCGATACATCTATTTCCATCGCCGGCGACAGCTTCTATTACATCCCAGCACACGAAATCAACGCCGGTGTCGCCATCATAGCATACAAAATGGACGCCACGGGTCAGGCCGGCAAAGGGTCACAGCCTTCTATCGCTGTATTTACCGATGATGAATGGAAAAAGATTCAGCAGATTCCGTGGGACTGGGACACGCTGGAGATGAGCCGGCTCAATCACGTGCTTAAAAGTCTTCCGGGGAAGATTCCAGGCACACGCCAGCAACCGCTATCAGAACAGGCTTCCGAACTGGTCGAGAGAATTACGGATGTCGAGCTTGACCGCTTTATCTGGGAAGTGCACGCGGTGAAATTCACAGACACAAGTTCATTGGCAGCCCTTAAGGAAAAACTATCCGGCCCAGTCAGTGAGCTAATCTCCACGGAATGGCGCCCGCTGGTTTTTCCGGCTGGCAAGCACCCCACCGAGGCTTATCGCTTCTTCGTCGAACCAACCGAAACGCTTTATACCCTCGCACGCTCCTTTAAGTATCTGGATAGCGAGCTTCAGCAGAAAGTCAGACAGTATGTTGCGAGGATGAGTTCGCCAAGCGGCCCATTGGAAGGCCCGACCGGGCAGCGCAGTTATAAACCAACAGAAGGTGCTGTCCGTTCTTTATACGATGTGCCCGATGAGCAGTTACTTCGCGTAGTGGATGACATTACCCGAAGCGAGGTATCGCGGTTGTATGTGCTCTGGCTCTGGGCCCAGACAACCGGTGACTGGAGCAAAATCGAACGTGACTGGAAGCACCTGCGGGGACTTATCAGTCAGCCGCCAAACAAAATAGAGGAGGACTGCCACAATGGTTACGTTGCAGGATTGATTGCTTACTGTCGAATAGCGACGCATATACACGATGATGCTGCACTCAAAGAGGGTCTGGCTATGACCCGCAAAGCACTGCGAGAGCGATTGGCCTACGAGTTTGGCCACACGCGAGGCGGACTTATCACACAGGTGCCGGTCTCTCGCTGCATCTTCGGGCGCTGGAGACACTTAACGCCTGAGGTCGGCCATCTTTTGGCCGGTTACGCCGCAGACACGCACAAGCACCTGATGGATGTCTATGTTGATTACCATCGCCCGACCTGGCATCTGGCCTGGAACGTCGAGACGATGTGGCGCAACGAATGTCCTTTTTCGTTCCCTACGATGGCTGCCGAAGTATTCGCCGCGCGGGCATTGGTTCTTCGCGAGCCAGCCGAAAAACTCACTCGATTCCTCGACTTGCCCTGGTGCAAGGCGGACCTATTTTATATTCAGAAGATTGTCCTCTGTATCGAGGCCTGTGGGGATGTAACCTGGCAGAGGACTCCCATCGCACAATAACCGGCAAAGCGGGAAGCCGAATGCGCACATCCCGGCAGAATAGTACCAACGGCCCTGTCAGAGAGCATAAAAATGGATTGCCATCGACTAATCAATTCGAGTATTATGAGGATTTGAAAAGGCGGTATTGCTCCGCTTGATTAGCTAAACACGAGCTATCCAGAAAATCCTGACGGTAGCGCAAACTATTTTTCCAGCAGGAGGCACCAGAAAAACAATGGGTCGAATAATCGTCCTTGACCAAAATATGATTAATATGATTGCAGCCGGTGAGGTAATCGAAAGGCCTGCAAGCGTGGTCAAGGAGCTGATGGAAAATAGTATCGATGCGGGGGCAACGAAGATAACCGTATCCGTAGAGGATGGAGGCCGAAAACTAATATCGGTCGCCGATGACGGCTGCGGGATGGACGCCGAAGACCTGGCTAGGGCGTTTGAGTCGCACACCACAAGCAAAATAAAAACCAGCGCCGACCTTCTGGGTATATCGACACTCGGGTTCAGGGGCGAAGCGTTAGCAAGCATCGCCTCGGTTGCACAGGTCAGGGCTGTGAGCAGAACGAAAGATTCGGGTGCCGCCAACCACATCGAGATTGATTGCGGAAATAAAAGCGTTGTGGGGCCGTGCAGTGCGGATTTCGGCACAACAATCCATATCAGAGACCTTTTCTACAAACTGCCTGCAAGACGCAAATTCCTTAAAACCGCTAATACCGAGATGAGCCATATCATCGAGCAATTCACACGGGTAGCGCTGGGGTGCTATTTCGTAAGGGACCCGATTTCCCAGAACAAGCAACAGGAGGAGGCCCAGCCAAGTCCCAAAACGCCCCCCTTTCTGTCTTCGACAGAAGACAGAGGGGCGGCAAGCAGGAATCTGGACCTGACGCTCATAAATAACAGCAGAGAACTTTATCGGTTATCGAGCAACCAAGGTCTTCGCCAAAGGATAGAGGCATTATTTCCGATGCTGCCGGCTGGAGCTTGTGAGGAATTTATTGAGGCCGAAAGCAGCGAAAGAGGACTGCACATCTTCGGTTTGCTGGGTGAGCCAGGCGTTTCAAGAACGAGCAATAAGTTTCAGTATATATTTCTGAACGGCCGGTTCATCCGCGACAAGTTTATCTCACACGCAATCAAAGAGGCATATCGCGGGCTTTTAGAGCCGGACAGATTCCCTGTCGTCTTTTTGTTTATCGGCATACCTTATGAAGACTATGACGTGAATGTGCATCCTACGAAAATCGAGGTGCGTTTTTACAATGCCAATTTAGTTTATTCGCAGGTCCTTGCATGCCTTCGGGAAAAACTCTTATCCACAAATCTTGAGACGCACGCAAAACTACCTGCAAAAGAGATTACGCCTGCGGCGGGCCACAGAGACCAAAGGATTACCGATGCAATTGCCGAATTCCTCAAAAGGCACAGGCCTGCTCAAGTCCAGCAAGCCGGTCCAACATCGGAAAAACACTTTTCTGGAGAGCATCCTGGTGCAAGGCCAATAGCCCAAAGCAGCGTCAGCCCTCCCACATCAGGAATTGTCGCTGATCAAAGAAGATTCATCCAGATACACGATAGTTTCATCATCGCACAAACCGATGACGGATTTGTAATCATCGACCAGCATGCGCTTCACGAACGCATCATATATGAATATTTGTGCAGGCGAATGTCGGCAGGGAAACTGGAATCGCAGAAACTGCTGATACCGGAAAGTTTTGAGCTGACCGAGGGGCAGGCTGATGTAATTGAAGACAACGCAGAACTGTTTGAAAAATTGGGAATAGAGCTAGTGCCGTTTGGTCCCCGGACCATGGCAATCCAGGCGTTTCCCAGCTTGCTGGCAAACGTCGCACCACTTGATTTTATCCAGGATTTAATCGATTTGCTCGACCGTAAAGATACAGGGTTCGATGCTGAAAGATTGCTTGAAGAGGTTTTGAACATGGCCGCGTGCAAGGCGGCGGTAAAGGCCGGCCAGAAACTCAGTGACAGCGAAATAGAACAATTGCTTGCAGATAAAGGACACGCCGAATCGGCAAGCCGCTGTCCGCACGGCAGGCCCACCACAATAAAATTTTCGATAAGCGATTTGGAAAAACAGTTCAAGAGGACTTGAACTACAAAGCAAGTTTCGGAACCGGTATGAACAAGTGGTGCTGGCTATTCTTGATAATGTTGTGCTGGATGGGTGCGGGGTTTGCAATCTTCAAACCCCAGGAAAAGCAAAACCGCAGCATCTCTTCTCTGCCTTCCCAGACGAGCAGAATTGTTTCTATGGCCCCAAACCTTACAGAAATACTTTTTGCCCTCGGTCTTGAGGACAAGATTGTTGGGGTGACACTTCACTGCAACTATCCGCCGACAGCAATAAAAAAGCAGAAGGTAGGGACATTCTGGCAGCCAAACATCGAAGCGGTGATAGCGGCCAGGCCGACTATGGTGGTTACGCTCGATTTTGAGCAGCAAAGAAGCTTTGCCGAACGATTGAGGCGGGTCGGTTTACATTGCCTGACAGTAAACATCGAAAAGGTCAGCGAGCTTTTCGAGGCGATAGACAAAATCGGGACAGCGACCGGAAAGCAGCGAGAGGCCAATCAACTGGTATCTGGTATTCAGAAAAAGTTAAACGGCCTGGCAGCTTTGATTGGTATGAAAGATAAGGTCAGGGTGCTCTGGGTTGTTCAGAGAGAACCCTTGCGCGTGGCCGGGAGGGACACATTCGTTAATGAGATGATTGAATTAGCCGGCGGCGAAAATGTGATGGGGCCAACAGTATATAAATATCCACCTATCGGGGCCGAGCAAGTTATTGCGAGCGGTGCGGATGTTATAATTGAACCATCGATGACCCAGGAGGACTTGGCCTCGCAGCAGGAAAAGGCACTTCAATACTGGAATAGGTTTGAGAATGTGCCGGCTGTGGTAAATAAGCGTATTTACATCATAAATGGCGATATAGTCTCGCGCCCTGGGCCACGATTGTATGAGGGGGTTGAAACTATTGCCAGGTGTTTATGGCCGGAGCTTTTTGCGGATTGATTTATGAATGGACAACTGACTGCAAAAAAGTTAGCTGTAAGGACGGCATCCGGACTTGTGGTGCTGATAGCGGTGATGGCTGTGTGCTCATTGGTGGGCACCGAGAAGGTCTCACTGAAGGCTATAGTTGACGGTATCGGTTCGCGGGGAACAGTAAATCCGCCAAACGTAGCACGGCCATCCTGGCCGTGTTTCCACGGGCTGGAAGCCCGTGGTACAAACAATTGGCGGATAAACCCGGACTACGAGATATTTGTCCGGGTGAGGGTGCCGCGGATTTTTCTGGCAGCAATTGTAGGGGCGGCACTGGCGTGTTCCGGCGTCGTTTGCCAGGCACTTCTGCGCAATCCGCTTGCGGACCCATATATACTGGGAATATCGAGCGGAGCCGGGTTAGGGGCGATTATCGCTATTATCAGCGGGTTGAGCTGGAATTTTGCAGGGCGGTCGCCGATAGCGGTTTTTGCATTTGTAGGGGCACTGGGGACGGTCTGGTTAGTGTGGTTCCTCGGCCGATTAACAGGAAAGTTTTATGTAACGGGGTTACTGCTTGCGGGGGTGGTGGTGAACACGTTTTTCTCGGCACTTATAATGTTCCTTACATTGGTAGCGAAAAGCCAGCAGGTATATGCGACGATATTCTGGCTGATGGGTAATATGATGGAAGAAGATTTTCTTGTGCTGTGGGTCGGGGCCGGATGCGTAGTTGGAGGAGTGCTGGCGCTATTTTACATAGCTCCCCAGTTGAACGCTCTCAGCTTTGGTGAGAACGACGCCAGAAGTATGGGCGTGAACACCGCCAGAACACATATAATTGCCTTCGGGGTTGCAGCATTTATAACTGCTATCGCGGTCAGCCTAAGCGGCCTGGTAGGGTTTGTTGGGCTGGTCGTTCCTCACGCAGTTCGACTGGTATTTGGTCCTGACCATCGCCAGTTGCTGCCGCTAAGCGGTATTGTGGGAGCGATATTTTTAGTAGTAGCCGACACCTTTGCACGTATTGTCGTCGCCCCGGCACAATTGCCGGTGGGTGTAGTCACGGCCATTGTGGGCGGGCCTTTCTTCCTGGTTTTGTTGATTAAATATGGCAGAAAAGTTAGCTGGTTAAAATGAGCGGTATTATAGAGGTTGAAGATTTAAGTTTCGGCTATGAGCCAAAAAGCACAGTTCTGAAGGATATTAGCTTTGAGGTAATGCCGGGGACATTTCTGGCAATAGCCGGCCCGAATGGAGCAGGTAAAAGCACGCTGCTTAACCTGCTGTGCGGCATTCTGACGCCCCGGTCGGGTACAATAAGGATTGACGGGGCACCGGTAGAATCGTATAGCGCTGAAGCCCTTGCAAAAAAGGTGGCCGTTGTGTGGCAAGAATTTATACCCGTGTTCGGCTTTTCGGTGATTGATACGGTTATGATGGCAAGAACGTCTTATTACGGACCGATGGGATTCGAGAGCGAAGCCGACAGGAAAATAGTCGCCGAAGCACTGGAGGCAACCGATACGGCCGGCTTTGCCTTGCGTCCTCTGGCAAGCCTCAGTGCCGGAGAGCGGCAGCGGGTCTTCATCGCAAGGGCACTGGCACAGAATACTCCGATTTTGCTTCTGGACGAGCCGACAAACTTCCTGGATTTGAAACACCAGGTCGGCATATACGATTTGCTCAAGGCTGCACAACTTGAAAAAGGCAAAACAATCGTTGCCGTAACGCACGATATCAACTTGGCAGCCCAATACTGCGATGCAACTTTGCTCCTTGGAGCCGACAGCAGCTACCAATATGGGACCGCCAAAGATGTTTTCTCCGCAGGGCAAATTACAAAAGTCTTTGGTGTAAAGGTATTTACGGGCAAAATTGGGAAGGAAAATTTCTTCATCCCCCTGGGCAAATTTGCAAAAGATAATGGACAAATCGGCGCTAACCTGGATAATTAGTCAGCGGAAATGGCTGCGGCAAGTTATTACCGTAATTGCTTGTCTATTAAGTAGTTAGGACCATCTGAATAATTCGGTCCAAATAATGCAATCGTGACGAGTGCACTTTTTTAGCTAAACCTCAAGGTTTGGGTAAGTAAATGTTATCATAGCATACGATATATGTTACAATAATGAGTTCTGCCGTAAATGACCAAGGATTTAGTTGTGAGAAAGGTAAGCAGAAGTGGCACAAAAGCGTAAAAAACCGGTCAGGAAAAAGGTTGGCTTAGCCCGGCCAGAGAAAAGTCACTTAACTGCTGCCGAGACGGAGCATTTCAAACGATTGTTATTGGAAAAGCAAGGGGAAATCCTGAAGAGTGTAAGCGAAATAGAAGACGAGGCCCTGAAGAAATCCAGGCTGGATGCCAGCGGAGACCTGTCGAGTATGCCGATTCACATGGCCGACCTTGGAACAGATAACTACGAGCAGGAATTTGCTCTGGGATTGATGGATAGCGAGCGGAAACTACTGAGGGAGATTGACGATGCGTTAGAGCGTGTTGAGCAAGGAATTTATGGCATCTGCGAAGGCACCGGCAAGCAGATACCAAAAGCCCGACTCGAAGCTCAGCCCTGGGCCAGATACTGTGTCGAGTATGCCCGAATAGCGGAACAGGGCCTCGCTGCAGAACAAGAAGGACAAACGTCAGGTTGATACCTTATTATGAAAAGTAGATGTCCGGTCTGTCACAAGGCGGTTAAAACATTACCCCAAGAACAAGGCGAAGAAACAAAATTTTTTCCCTTCTGCTCACGGCGTTGCAAGCTGGTGGACCTGGCTGGGTGGCTGGATGGCAGATACAAGATAATTTCCGAATTGCAAGCACAGGAATTTGACAAACTGCCAGATGCCTCTTCCGGAAGCAGTAGATAACAAGATTCAAAAGTAAATATCGCAAAAACCCGTTGAAACCAACGGCTGATAAATTATATATATTTATAACCGCTCTTTACGAAACCTGAAGCAATTTTAACCTTTTTGAAAGGAAGCAAAAATGGTCAGCGAAAAACATCCCATGGAATTACTGGATAATCTTCTGTTTCCGAAGATATTCCAGACCTTCCGTATGGCCATTCAGCCAACCAAACTGTTGATTGCTTTCTCGGCGCTGGTAATTATATGCCTGGCCGGCTGGCTTATGGACTTTAGCAAAACAGTCGTTGCCGTGCGAGGCCCACAAAGCAGAGAAACGGAATTACAGATTTATATGGTCAACCCGCAAGGGGTACAGCCATATATCGAGAAGCTCAAGGAAAAAGGTGAGCGCACAGGCGTATTTTCTACGCTCTGGCAGTTTGCCACTGTGAGGTTTAATGGTGCGGTAGAGTCACTATTCGCGTTAAATCTGCCGGGCGTTGCGGCAGATATCGTAGATTGTTTCAAGGCGGTAAGATGGGCGATGAAGTATCATTTCCTTTACTGCGTCGTCTTTTTTGTAATAACACTCGCTGCAATTTCCGCCGGCGGGGGAGCCATCTGCCGAATTGCCGCATTACAATTTGCCCAGGGTGAAAAACCGGGGCTGAAGGAGGCGGTGCGCTTCAGCGCAAAAAAGTTTACGAGCTTTTTCGGTGCGCCTCTGGTGCCGGTCGGGATGGTTATCTTCATAGGTGTGTTTATATTTATTCTGGGGTTGATAGGTAACATTCCAAGGGCAGGCGAGCTAATAATGGCTATCTTTATGGCGCTGGCTTTGATTGCCGGTGCGTTGATAGCAATAGTTGCGATAGGGGCGATTGCAGGATTTAACCTGATGTTCCCCGCTGTGGCATACGACGGCTCGGACTGCTTTGACTCTATAAGCCGTGCCTTTAGTTATGTATATGCCAAGCCGTGGCGGATGGGTTTCTATACTGTGATAGCTGCAATCTACGGCGCAATTTGCTACACATTTGTCCGCTTTTTTGCATTTTTGCTGCTCTGGGTTACCCACCGGTTTTTACAGCTCGGCGTCTGGGCTGATAACAGCAGCAAAGAGGTCAATAAACTTATAGCAATCTGGCCTGAGCCGAAATTTATCAAATTGGTTGACCCGTCAAGTTTAGCGGCGGCTAACTGGTCGGAATCGCTGTCGGCCTTCCTGGTAGAGCTGCTGTTATTGGCGGTTGTCGGATTGGTAGTCTCATTCATAATAAGTTTTTATTTTTCAGCCAATACCATAATCTATTCACTTATGCGTAACAGAGTTGACAATACTGCTCTGAATGACATCTATACACCGCGTATCGACGAGGAGAAACCTGAGCCGACAACAGCCAAAACCGGGTCCGAAAAAACGCAGCCACAGTCAGAGTCAGAAACCTAAACAGATTCATCGTCTTCGCACCAGTGACAGGACAGTTTTTTACGAGAGTATCTCGGTAAGGCTTGGTGTGCAGTTACTGGCGAGTCTGAAACTGTCTGTTCTTTATGCCTTTTTCCTTGGATAGCATCGGCAATCAATAAGTAAAATCGGTATAACATGATACATCTTACCCCCAGTAGGCGCCACGATAGAGCTTGACAGGCGGAGGGTCGGCTGTTCTAATATGGCTGGTTTCGGGCGATTAGCTCAGTTGGTTAGAGCGCACGGATCACACCCGTAAGGTCACAGGTCCGAGTCCTGTAGCGCCCAATGTGATTGGTGAATCGTTGTTCGAGATGCGAAATACGAGATACGAAATACGAGATACGAATTCATTCCAGTTGACCAGAATCCAGAAGTTAATCGGCGAAAGGATGTTAAAATCCAAGCTGACCAAGCCCTGCTTTTACATCGAGTCAAAAGCTGATGTGACCGAACTGATGGCAATTCGAGGAAAGCTCAGCAAGGCGTTAGGGGCGAAAATCACAAGTAATGCTTTTCTTGTCCGTGCGCTGGCATTAGCTGCGAAGCAGTATCCTGTTATGACCGGAAGCTTAAATGGTGAGGACATCAGGATTGCCGAGGCGATAAATGTTGGCTTTGCAGTGCATAGTCCTCAGGGCCTTGTTGTTCCGGTGATAAAGGATGCGGATAAGAAAACACTGGCCGAAATCGCATCGCAGGATAAACTACTTACCGAAAAGGCGCGCAGCAACAAATTAACGCTTACGGATATGGAGGGGGAAACGATAGCTCTAAGCAACCTGGGTGTGTACGGTGTTGACTACTTTTTTGGAATCGTGCCGCCGCAAGCCAGCACTATCCTGGCGGTCGGTAATGTCATACAAATGATTGTCCCTGGATATGATGGAGAAGGCCCACTTCGGGATAAGTCGCAAAATGGGGGTTCTGAAATGATAATGCGTAAGATTATGACTTTGACGCTGGCGGTGGACCGAAGGGTTGTAAACGAGATTTATGCGGCACGGTTTCTAAAATTTATCGCAGAGCAGTTACAGAACCCACGAGAATTGGTTTGACAAATAAACGTGAAACGTGAAGCGTCATTCGTGATACGAGATACAAAGTCATTTGGAAAGGCGAGAAACATGAACTGGTATTTTAGGATAGCTTTGCTCTGTTTTACCGTTGCAATGAGTTTAGCTGCGATGGCCGCTGTAGAAAACGCAGCATCCCCCCAAAAGGAGGAAATACTCTGGCCTGAGGGGGCTCCAGGAGCTAAAGGCGACCAGGATGGTGACAAACCGACGCTGACGATTTACCTGCCACAGAAGGAAAAAGCCACAGGTGCTGCTGTGGTAATCTGTCCCGGCGGAGGTTATGGATTCCTGGCTATGGACCACGAGGGGCACCAAATCGCACGGTGGCTGAATTCACTGGGCGTAGCCGGGTTTATTCTAAAGTACCGCCATCGCAACAGCGGCGCCGGGTATGGTCATCCATCGCCGTTACAGGATGCCCAGCGGGCAATCAGAACGGTCCGCAATCGTGCTAAAGAGTGGAATATTGACCCCTGTCGGGTCGGCATCCTCGGTTTTTCCGCAGGCGGGCACCTGGCATCAACCGCAGGGACACATTTTGATAAAGGCCAGGATGATGCGCAGGACCCAATCGAGCGGGTTAGCTGCCGGCCTGATTTTATGATACTGGTTTATCCGGTCATATCGTTTACCGAATGGTATGTCCATACCGGCTCACGGCAGAATTTATTGGGTGACAAACCCGACAAAGATATGCTTGAGAGTTTGTCTAACGAAAGACAGGTTATGCCTGAGACTCCGCCTACGTTTTTAGTGCACGCTAATGATGATAATGGAGTGCCGGCGGAGAATAGTATCCATTTTTATCTTGCCCTGCGGAAAGCAAAGGTTCCGGCTGAGATGCACATTTACGAAAGGGGCGGCCACGGTTTTGGCCTCGGCAAAAAAGACAGCGCCGCATCAGGCTGGTCTGGTTGCTGTGCCAATTGGATGAGGGAGCGTGGACTGTTGGATAATAAAAAACTAAATTAAAGAATTTTGAAGGCAGAATTTAGAACACATAATTTGGAGGGTCAGTCCGTTAATTCTTAATTCTCAATTCTAAATTCTCCTGTGGTTTTTGGCCGGCGGTTGTTTGTGTAAGTTGTGATGTCGGTATCGTGCAAGGTGGTTGTGAGAGCGACTCGATTGGAATGGGTGGCTGGTGCTGGTTTTGACCGGCAGCATCTGTCATGTTCGGGCCTGTTGCCAGCCGGGATTGAGCGTGTATAAACTGGGCAACTTTGCTGTAATCCTCTGCACCGTGGCAATTTGGTGCATACTCGAAAATTGTTTTGCCATAGCCGGGCGCCTCTGCTAACTTGATATTCTTTCGGATGTAAACCGGCAAAATACGGGCCTGCGCCCAGGCGCAGTTGGTTCCGCGGGCCTTATCGAGAAATTGTTCAATATCGGCTTTAACCTCGTTTGGAAGCGAGGCCCTGTCTTCGAACATACACAGTAAAACCCCGTTGACTTTAAGCTTAGGGTTAATCCTTTTATTTACAAGCTCGATAGTTTGTAGCAGCTTTCCGAACCCCTGCAGGGCCAAAAAATGCGGCTGAATCGGAATCAAAACCTCATGGGCGGCGGCAAGGGCGTTGAGGGTAAGCAATCCCAGTGACGGAGGACAATCAATGAAGCAAAAATCGAATTTATCTTCTGCTGTCTTGAGCGCCTCCCGCAAAATGGTTTCTCTGCCGACCACACTTACAAGCTCGGTTTCGGCACCGACGAGATTTATATTGGCAGGCAGCAGCCAAAGGTTTGGACGCACGAGCAGGATTTCTTCTTCAAAGTTGGCTGATTGGATCAGAACCCCATACGAGCCGGATTTGACGGTTTGCGGCTCAAGGCCGAGATGGATTGTCAGATGCGATTGGGGGTCAAGGTCAATAGCGACTACCCTTGAGCCCATAGCAGCGAGGGCTGCTGCGGTGTTGGCCACAGTTGTGGTTTTCCCCACTCCTCCTTTCTGATTTAACACTGCGATTGTTCTCATATTTGTCTCTGGCGACTAGTGGCTGGTGAATCGTGATTCGATTGGCGAGAGGTAAGCTTTTTTAAGATGGCATCGAGGACGCCATTAACAAAGGATGGTGCTTTTTCGCTACTAAACTTTTTGGCAAGCTCGATGGCCTCATTTATCACAACTTTTGGCGGGATATCGGGACAGAATTTTAATTGATAAACCGCCAATCTCAAAATACTTTTGTCAACGGGCGACAGTCTTGCGAATTGCCATTGTATTGTTGAGGCAGTTATAAGCTCGTCACACTGTTGCAGATTTTTCCACGTCCCTTTTGTCCACTCACAGGCAAGTTTGCGAACAAAGTCGTCGGGGTCTGCTTCTATGAAGAACTTATCTAAAGGCTCCAGTCCCTCCGTGCCCTGTATGTCGAGCTGGTATAATCCCTGCATTGCCAGTTCTCTGGCCCTTGTTCTTCTGTCCACCTGGCGGCCTCGAAACAAAATTAGTGAATATTATTTAGCGACTTAGCAACAAACAGCCGAGCACCAATTAAATCTGTTCCATCACGCTGGTCATTTCCATAGCTGTCAGGGCGGCCTCGGCGCCGGCATTGCCCATTTTTGTCCCGGCTCTCTCGACCGCCTGTTCGAGCGTATCGCAGGTCAGGACGGCGAATACGGCCGGCACGCCTGACTCGTAGTTGATTTGTCCGATACCCCGTGCCACCTGCTGACAGACGTAATCGTAATGGCCGGTTTGGCCTCGTATGACCGCGCCGAGGCAAAGGACTGCCGCGTACTGACCGCTCTGCGCAAGCTTTTTGGCGGCTATGGTAATTTCACAGGCGCCCGGCACCCATACTACGAAAATCTGGTCATCAGCAGCACCGTGTCGCTGAAGACAATCTATCGCGCCGGCGAGAAGCTTGGAGGTTATGAACTCGTTGAACCTGCTGACGACGATGGCATACTTGCCTTTGCCCGCTGTTACCTTGCCTTTTATTTCTTTAATCATAACTGCACTTCTCCAAATTATGGTTGTAGTTCGTGAGTCGGCTCACGGTTTGCGATTGACGCATTATCAGGGTCTTTCAACAGTAGCGCATTATAAGACTATCGGCGACTGCTTTCCAGAAAAACAACAGCTTCGGCACCGGCTCATCACTTTCGTGGATTCGCCTGGCTTTGGCTAACCCCTTTAAGTGTAGGGGCTTATGAGTAAACTAAAAACTCAAAACTAAAAACTCAAAACTGTGGAGATGGCCGGCAAAAAACCACTAACCCATTATCGCTTTGTGGGCGATAACGGCGGTGGAGAGCAGAATGCCAGATGGTTTTGGGTTTGGCGGCTGGGCATTAGTCTGTGAGGTTGCTCTGTAGAAAAGACCCACCGTCATTTCGACCGGAGCCCCCGTTTCTGCTTTCGCAGAAAGCACGGGGGCGAAGTGGAGAAATCCATTCAAAACAGATTTCTCGACTTGCCCCGCCGAAGGCGGGCTTGATCCGGTGCAGGGCTTCGCCCTGCCGGCTCGCTCGAAGTGACATTCTGAAATCTCTTCCACAGAGCACTTTGAATCTTTAGTTTTTTTGTGGCGATATGATTTTTGATGAGCTGGAATTTAACCTCTACGACAAGGCTGAGCGGAAGGCTCGCAATGCTTTTGAGCTTTATGAAGACGGAAAGATGACGCAGGCCCTTGAGGAGCTGGAGACGGCTCTTGAGATAAATCCTTCCAATAGTTCCTGGCACTTCAACAAGGCTCTTACCCTGGATGCCATAAGCCGGTTTGATGATGCGATAAAGGAATACGAGCTTGCCCTGCAGATAAGCCCTGATGATTTGGAGATATTAAACTCGCTGGCGGTTGACTATACCCGCACCGGCCAATACGATTTGGCCATTGATACTTTTGAGCATATCGAGGAGCTTGACCCCGGGTTTGAACCTTGCTACTGCAATCGGATAATTACTTACACCGAGATGGGCCTGCACGATTTGGCGGAGCAGATGTTTTATCTTGCCCAGCAGATAAATCCGGACTGTGCGTTGTGCTACTATAACATCGGCAATAGTCTCTTCGCTCGCGGCCAATATAAGAAAGCCATCCGGTGCTGGCTGCGGACGGCGGAACTTGAGCCGACTCACCCGCAGATTAACTATCGAATAGCTCAGGCTTATTGGTCCGATGGTGACAGCAATCGCAGCCAGGAGCATTTCTTAGCGGAGCTTCGCGTTAACCCCGGCGATATGGATGTCATTCTCGATTTTGGTTTATTTTTGCTTGCCGGCGGTGACATCGAGTCGGCAAAGGAAAAGTTTAACAGGATACTCGAACTTAGGCCTGGTTACGCGCCTGCCTTGTTTTATCTGGGGGAGATTGCTTTTAATAACGGGGATTATAAGCGGGCGATAGAGCTATTCAATCAGGCAGTGCAAAAGGATAGTTCCTTCCCAGGGCCGCGCTATAGGCTGGCTCAGTATGCGTTAATGAAAGGAGAGGTGGCGGAGACAAGGGCTTATCTTATTTCCGAGCTAAAGCTGGCCGCTGAAGATGTAAATATACTTGTTTCTATGGGGTCAATGTTTTTAACGGTCGGCGACCCTGACTATGCGACACATTGTCTGCTGCGGGCCGTCGATATCGACTGTGCCAACGCGGATGCCTATTACTATCTTGGTGTTGCCAGCGCCATAAAAGGGTCATTTAAGGATGCTGCGGAGTTTTTCGCTCACGCACTTGACATCAAAAGCGACCACATTCTGGCATTGAGGGATTCTGCTTTTGTTTGCCTGTCAATGGGCAAACTTGACCAGGCCGCCAAGAGGATTGAGAAAGCACGTTCGTTAGCAAATAATGACCCTCAGTTACGAGCACTTAAGTGGAGGATTCGGCTGGCCCGAGCAAGAGAGCAAGTTGCGGTTTTTCTCTGTCGATTGAAGCCGCGATTTATATTCAAAGAATCACGTCACTAAATTTTTCATACTCATCACTTGAACATTGTTTGTAACAGCCACCTGGATTTGCAGCAGATCAGACATTGGGGGTGTCAATCCGGCAATAGCAGCAAGTTAAAGCAGCCCCAACGACATTGCCCGGTCCGCCATAGGCAGATGGGTTGCGTGTTTTTCGGGAAAGGGTTTGCAAAATCCTGTCAGATGCGTTAATCTATGCGGCAAGGCCGAGTGGCGGAAAGGCAGACGCTGGGGACTTAAAATCCCCTGTCCATAAAGGGCGTATGGGTTCGAATCCCATCTCGGCCACTGTTCATAGTTCGTTATCAATAAACTATGAACTCATAACAATGAACGCTATCGGATATTCAGTCGAGCTAAAAGCAGTGTACTGGAGATAAATAATGGTGAATAAAAACCCTAAACTTGTGGATGTGGGAAGACCCAATCTATATCGCGAGATGTTCCCATATACTGAATTTCCAAAATTAACATTCGACAACCAAACGGTCGAGTATGATATTCCGAATGAAATCTGGATAACCGATACGACATTTCGTGATGGCCAACAGGCCAGGCCCCCTTATATGCCGGAACAAGTTTTGCGGATATATGATTTACTGCACGAGATAGACGGCGGGACCGGCCTGATTCGCCAATGCGAGTTCTTTTTGTATTCAGAGCGCGACAGAAAAGCAGTAGAACTGTGCAAAGAGCGAGGTTACAAGTTTCCCGAGATAACGGGCTGGATAAGGGCCGTCCCGGCTGATTTTAAGCTGGTCTCACAAATGGGGCTTAATGAAACCGGTATCCTGACCTCGGCAAGCGATTATCATATATTCCTGAAGCTTCGCAAGACGCGAGGACAGGCAATGGATGCGTATCTTGATATTGTGAAGGCCTCGCTGGATAACGGCGTTATTCCGCGATGTCACTTTGAGGATGTCACGCGTGCTGATTATGAAGGATTCGTGCTGCCTTTTGCGGCGGAGCTAAAGAAACTTGCTGAGGAATATAATAAGCCCGTCAAGATTCGGCTCTGTGATACGCTCGGATTCGGACTGCCGTGGCCGGAGGCTTCCCTGCCACGGAGCATTCCGAAACTTGTCCGGGGGCTTCGGCAAATCGGGATTGCTACGGAGTGGCTGGAATGGCACGGCCATAACGATTTCCATAAGGTTCTGGTAAACGCAACGACGGCGTGGCTCTATGGCTGTTGTGCCGCCAACGCTTCGATATTCGGTATTGGCGAGCGAACAGGCAATTCGCCGCTGGAGGCGCTTGTTGTCGAACACGCCCAACTGAAGGGGATGATGCCGGGTGTCAACTACGCAGCGATAACTGAATTAGCCGAGTATGCCAAAAAAGAGCTGGACTTTGAGATTCCGCACAACTATCCGCTGGTCGGAAGGGATTTCAATGTTACGCGTGCCGGCATTCACGCAGACGGTTTGCTAAAGGACGAGGAAATATATAACTGCTTTGATACTCAAAAGCTGCTTAATCGTCCGGTTGGTGTAGCGATTACTGATAAGACGGGAGCGGCAGGCATCAAGCATTGGGTAGAGGCGAGGTTCGAGATTGAAATCTCCAAACATGACCCTCGTGTAACAAAAATAAAAGACAGGATCGACGCTGAATATGCAGCCGACAGGGTGTCGGCAATATCGGACGAGGAGCTGTTGGAGTGGATGCGCGAAGCCTTTGGTGGGGAATTGCCGCCGGAGAAGAAATAGGGGATAGGGGATAGGTAAATGTCGAACACTGAATTTCGAATATCGAACACAGAAGGTGAAAAATCGAAAATCGTAAATTGAAAATCGTAAATCCTATAACCTTCAACTATGTCGGATAAGAGAATTAAGGCGGTATTGTTTGACCTTGGCGAGACTTTGCTGAACTTTGGTAAAGTCAACGCGACGCCGCTTTTCCGGCAAGGCGCCAGATTGTCATACGATTTTCTTAAAAGTTTGGGGCAGCCGGTGGGCAATTTTGAGTGGTATTTCTGGCGGAATCTCATACGGGTGCGGATTTGGCATTGGTTCTCCAACATAATGCGGAGGGACTTTGATGCGCTTGAGCTGTTGAGAAAGGTTGGCACGAAAAGAGGCGCCTGGCTCAGCCCCGAGCAGTGGCAGCATCTGGCTTGGCTCTGGTATGAGCCGTTGAGTAAGCTCGCCAAGACCGAGTCACGGACGAAAGAGACGCTGACCGAGCTTAAAGAATCGGGACTGAAACTGGGTATTGTGTCCAATACGTTCGTGAGTAGTTATTCATTAGAGAAGCAGTTGTCGCAGTTGGGGCTGCTGGATTTGTTTGCGGTCAGGGTGTATTCCCACGAGTTTGATTTTCGCAAACCCGATTTGCGAATTTTCAGGGCTGCTGCCGAGCGAATCGGCGAGGTGATGGAAAATATAATGTATGTGGGAGACAGCATTTATAGAGACATCAGGCCGGCGGTTAAAATAGGTATGTATGCGGTTGTGAAAGACGCTTACACCAACGCTGGCAAGAAAATACCAAAAGGCGCTTGGAAAATAGAACGGCTCTCCAAGCTGCCGAGTTTGATCGAAAGAATCAATGTGGAAGCGAGGTTAGTCGATAGTCGTTAGGGGATAGTATTTATTACGCCCATAGCGAAGCAGGCGGGCAAAAGTTATTAAGGTACTTTATATGAATAAATCCGCTGATGAGGCGTTTCAAAAGTGCATTAACCCTGATTGTGGGGCCCAGTTCGACTCTGTCCAGACGCTATTTAGGTGCCCAAAGTGTGGGGAGTTGCTGGATATACGCTATAACTGGGACAGGATTGAGGTGCCGAAGAGATTGAGCGACTTTGCGCGGCGCTGGGGGAGCAGAAATAACCCGCTGGATTTTTCCGGCGTGTGGCGATTCAGGGAACTATTAAACTTCTGTGAAGACAAATACAAGGTGACAATAGGCGAAGGTCAAACGATTTTGCAGCAAAATGATGCGGTCGCCAGATATGTTGATATGCGGCCGGGGTGTTTGTATCTGCAATATGAAGGGCTGAATCCATCCGGCTCGTTCAAAGATAATGGAATGGCGGCGGCGTTTAGCCACGCAATAATGGTCGGCGCAAAATCCTGTGCCTGCGCCTCGACCGGCAACACCTCCGCATCGATGGCGCTATATGCAGCAAGCTTGCGATTGAAAAGCACGGTCTTTATCGGCTCGGGCCGAATTGCCTTCGGAAAATTAGCCCAATCGATGGATTACGGCGCACAGACAATTCAGATACGCGGCGACTTCGATGACTGTATGCATCAGGTTCAGGATGTCTGCAGCAAGCTGGGGCTGTATCTATTGAACTCGCTGAATCCATTCCGCCTCGAAGGGCAAAAGACCATAATGTATCGAATCATTGAAGGGCTGGGCTGGGAAGTGCCGGACTGGATTATAGTGCCGGGCGGAAACCTTGGCAATTCCAGTGCTTTCGGCAAGGCCTTTTATGAATTGAAAGAGCTTGGTTTGATTGAGCGGATACCGCGGATGGCGATTATAAATGCTACAGGTGCCAGCACTCTGTTTGACCTGGTCAACGATAAAAAACTTACGTGGAATAACGGCAGGGTTAATCAAAGAATCATCGACGATTATTATGCTGGTTTGACGGCACGAAACTTTTCGCCGCATACCTGTGCGTCTGCGATTGAGATTTCCAGGCCGGTAAACTTAAAAAAATGTCTGCGTGCGATTGAGCAAACCGACGGCGTTGTGCGGAAGGTCCCGGACGAAGAGATTCTCGACGCAAAGGCAGTTATAGGCAAATACGGGCTGGGCTGCGAGCCGGCTTCAGCGGCAACAATAGCAGGCCTGCGTCATCTCAGGACTGAAGGTATCATCGGAGCTGACGATAGAGTTGCCTGTGTGCTGACCGGCCATCCGTTGAAGGACCCCAATATAACGGTCAACTACCACAAAGAAAGGCAAGGCCAATTTAGCAATCCGCCTATAGAGGCACCGAACGACCTTGATGAGATTGTAAAATTGATTAGTCCAGCCGAGACTGATTAATTTGGCGAAAGACCGGAGAATAGATTCATCCCTTGTAGCCCTACGGAGAACGAATATGTTTGATGCGGCAATCCAATTTGTTAAAAGCGCGATAACGGAACAGATAGTGCAGGACCCCGTGTGGGCGACAACGGCTCTTGTGGGGCAGGCGATATTCGGCGGGCGCTTTGTCCTGCAATGGATAGTCAGCGAATACAAAAAAAGGTCGTATGTGCCGACCGCTTTCTGGTTTCTATCGCTGGCGGGCAGCTTAATCTTACTCGCTTATTCTGCCCATATAAAGAACCCCATTTTTATGTTGTCCTTTTCGCTGAACACACTTATATATCTGCGGAATATTCATTTGATTTATAAGCGTCCCAGTAAGGGCACGGTAACAGCCGTGGATGAGATGAGCGGTTGAGATGCTACTGGTGTAGGAAGCATGACATGGTAGAGAGTCAACTCGAAATTCAAAACTCAAAACTCAAAACTATGGTGTGGTTTGTCATTTGCGGGATAATAATTCTGTCGGCAGTTAGCGCCTCGTGGATGCTTTCTGCAACGCCGCTCGAAAATCACGAATGTTTCGTTTCAGTCACCGCCCGCGAAATGCTCCAAAGCCGCAACTGGATTATGCCTACGTTCAACGGACAGCCTCGACTTCAGAAAACGCCCCTCTCATACTGGCTTGTCGCATCACTGGCCAAAGTAACCGGCAAAATCGATGAATTCACAACCCGGCTGCCAAGTGCCGTCTCTGCATTTTTGTCGGCATTGGCAATCCTGTATTTCGTGAACAGGTGGTTATCGTTAAGAATTGCAGTGCTTGCGACCGCCGTTTGGGTAACGTCCCTGGGCTATATTCGCTACTCGCACAACGCTCGCCCGGAAATGTTGCTTACCTTTTTTATTACACTGTGTTTACTAAGTTTCTACTCAGCGGCTGCCGAAAGTGGCCGAAGCAGACAAGTTGCGTACATGCTTATGTTCTGGGTAAGCTTCGCTCTGGGGAATCTGGCCAAAGGCCCAGTGCCGATTCCGCTTGTCCTTATTCCGCTGGTTGTATATGTAGCGGTTTTTCGCCGCTGGAAAATTTTGCCAAAGCTGCTGCCTGTCGCAGGACCGCTTATTTTACTGGTGATTCTGCTGCCCTGGCCGCTTGCCGTAGCGCACAGGGTGAACTGGGATTTAGTTGTCTGGAAACGCGAGTTCATCGACCGTTTTTTGGGCGAGTATGTCCCCGGCCACAAACCGCTGTATTACTACTTGGGGATTATGTTTGTATTTGTCACGCCGTGGGTCGCGTTTCTGCCGATGGCCCTGGCTGCTCCGTTCTATCGCGTCTGGGACAAAAAACGGGACGTTATGCAGTTTTTGTGGATATGGTTTATCGTGGGACTGGCATTTATGACAATCTCGGGGGGAAAACGCCAGCACTACATAATGCCCTTAATGCCGGCAATGGCTATTCTTATAGGAATTCTGTTGGAGGATATGGTTTTTGCCCAGAAGGCCTTCACTGCCAAATTTGCGAAAAGTGTCCTGCAATGGCACGTAGTTGTTTTTATAGCGATAGCAGTTGTATTGCCAATATACGTCGTCTGGACAAAGCCCCAACTGCTTGCCCGCCAGATGTATGGCGGGCTTGCCGCCGTGACAGTAGTCGCTGCTGTAACGATAATCCTGATAATTGTTGTCGCCGCCCTATTTGCCCGAAAGCATTCTGCGCTTGGCTGTGTAACCATCTTTGCCGGCATCGTTCTGGTTGTAATGATTGGCTTCGTTATCTTTGTAAATCAGCTTAATTATAACGAGCCATCGAGGCAATTCACCCTGGCTGTCGCAAAGATAGTCCCGGTACAGGACAAGCTTATCGCATACAGAGATATCTCCGCCAGGTTCATTCACTATTTCGGACGACCCGTCGCCGAAATACAAAGCCCGGACCAGGTCGGTCAATTGTACGAGCAAAACCTCTGGATTGTCGCATTCGGCAAAGACCTCGATGAACTACTTGGAGGCGGTCGCTTTAAGCTTGTTTACAGCCGGGAAAACGCTGAGCGTCATGGACAAGATGCTGTTGCAGGGGGGCTGTTCCACTCGTCAGGGCAAAGCCTGCCGTAGCCCGGCAAATCGGTTCGGCAGATGTGGTCTGACGAAGATGGACACAAAACTCAAGACACCAGGACACAAGACCCTGATGGGAGCAACAATCGAAAATCCTATTTTGCCGAGTCAGCGATAAATTTGAGTTCTTCCTCAGTCGGTTTCTTGTCGCCAATAATTTCTTTAACTGCCTTAACAGTCTGCTCAAAAGTGTATCCCTGGTTTTTCCGCAGCCATACCGCTACCAGCATAGCGACTCTTTTATCATCAGAGCTGCCGTGCAAAAGAATCGGCAGCTTGTTTTTGTCAGCCATTATAGCAAGGAATTGGTCCTGGGTCTGTTTGTCTGGGAGAAAACGGCCTTTTTCGATGGGCATTTCAATGTAGTTGACGCCGTTGCTTCTGGTCCAGGCTATTTCCTCACTATGCCAATTCTGGTCCCGGTGTTCAAAAGCAGGGCGGATATTTATTATTGTGGCGATATGATACTTGTAGAGCAGGCGGGGATAATCCATTCCTCGGGGCTGACCGCTTGTATAAAGCACACCGGGTTCTATAATGCAAAAATCCCTGATGTGAAAATGCCTGACTAAAAGTATTACCGCCGCGGTTATCAGTCCGGCAGAACATATTTGCCGGATTAAACCAGACGGTAATCGTTTTTTCTTTTCCATTTTTCTGGCCTGTTATCTATATTTCTTTGCGGTGGACTTTGCGCACCGAATATATCTTTTTGTTTGTGGATTCGAAATAAACTCTGCCTATCATTTCGCCTATCAGACCTGTGGAGATAAAAAGCAGGCCGACCAGCAAAAGTATAGCCGCCAATCCCGCCATTGGGGCGTGTGCAACCATAATGGGCACATTATACACAAACTTGTCGTAGAGGATATAAGCCCCCATTAACAGTCCGGCGATAATGCAATACATAGCTGTTTTGCCAAAAAAGTGCAGTGGTTTGGCGAGGTATCCCAGTAAAAATCTTAATGTTATCAAATCAAAGAGAACTCTGAAGGTTCTGGAAATTCCGTAATTGCTCGCGCCTTTGGGGCGGATAATGTTTTGTATTGGTATCTCGATGATTTTAACACCGCTTTGTGACAATAGTGCCGGTATAAATCTGTGCATTTCTCCGTGGAGACACAGTTCCTCAAGTACCTGCCGTCTGTAGGCCTTGAACGTGGTTCCGAAATCATGGATATCGACACCGCTGATTTTTGAAGCAAGCCAGTTGGCAGCTCTTGACGGGATTTTTCTCGTCAGCAGGTTATCCACCCTGTGTTTGCGCCAACCGCTGACCACATCGTAGCCCTGGTTGAGCTTTTCGAGAAAATTCGGTATCTCCTCCGGACTGTGCTGCAGGTCCCCATCCATCGAAATTATTATCTGTCCTTGTGCAGTATCGAAGCCGGCGGCAAGGGCAGCCGTCTGTCCGAAATTGCGGCGAAGCTCAACAGCTATAACTCTGCCGTCTCTTTCGGCGATATTTTTCATCAGCTCCAGCGTTCTGTCCGCGCTGCCGTCATCGACAAAGACAATCTCATAACTCAGGCTGGTTGTGGCCATTGTGTGGGTTAATCGTTCGTATAGCTCATTTATGACCGGCTCTTCATTATAAATGGGTATGACGATTGAGCAGTCAATGTTGCTTTGTTTATATTTGGCCATAATGCACCAATTTTACCGCAGCCTCTTTGAAATACTGCTTAGTTTTTTTATCACAAAGGGCATCCAGCTCCATCTTTCTCTGTTGCACCAGGCGGGTTTTTGTTGGGTCTAAACCGTTGATAAATCCCGGATGAGTAATTATCTCCACAGTTTCCGCCCGGTTATTTATAATTGCTGCTTTCAGGAAGTCAACATTTATTCCTCCTGTATGCGCAATGCCAAGTGTTGCCTGGGTCTTGAAAAAGGATGGATTTTGCCTTCGATTTATTTTGGCCATAGCCCGGATTATTCGGGCTCTTTTTTCCCCTCCTTCACCTGGCGGAGGCCAGGGTTTGTGGGAGACTTCTTTCGGCTCGAAAGGCCAGCGTATGGCGGCGATTCTAAAGCTTTTTGCCAGTTCGCACACTATCGGGAAAATGGCGGGGAAACTATGGATATGTTTATGTGAGTCCAGATGGGTGGGTTTTAAGCCGTTGTCAATAACCCATTGGATTTGAGCGGCCAGTTCGGTCGCGATAGCGTTTCTGATTTTGCGTCTTGCTACGGACAGAATAGACAACCTGGCGGGTGAATAAGCGAACTGGCCATTCGTATCGAGCAAGCAATCGACGCAGGGGTCCTTAGCTACGGGTTTGCCCTGGAACAGATTGAGATGGATTCCAACCCCGAGAGTAGGCAGTTGTTTGGCCAGTTCGACGGCCTGGCGGGCAGCGGGCATATTAGCCATAATCGTGGCACTGGTCAGTATGCCTTGCGTGTGTGCCTGAACCACGGCTCGATTTACGCCATCACACAGGCCGAAATCATCTGCGTTTATGATGATTTTTCTTTCCATCTGGAGTCAGTTTAGGAAGCTAAACCAGTCTGGTCAATCGGATTTTTCATTACAGATGGGTAGCCGGTGAGCGCTATTGTGATTAGGTTGCCGTGTTTGTCAGAGCGGCTGTGATAAAGCCGGCGGTGAGGGCGAGACAGCCGAGTGAGTGCAGAAGCACCGTCAGTTGGCTGGCGCGGTATTGGCCGGGTTTGAGCAAGTCCTCTTTATTTGCGGCCCTCATCGCAATAATGCCTATCGGTAAAGCGAGCAGGTAAAGCAATCCCGCAAAGAACATCGATTGGTGAAATAGCATAGCCGTAGCGATGACGAAACTTGAAATTAGTGCGATTCGGTAAATCCATACTGAAATCGGCACGCCAAAACGCACTACGAGAGTTCTTTTGTTGACGGCGGTATCGGCAGCGGCATCCGGAAATTCATTCACAAAAATAACTTCGAAAATCAGTATGCTGACGATACAAGCCGGCAGGATTGGGATGGTGTCGATTGTCCCTGTCTGCAAATAGTATGAGCCATATACCGGAAGCAGGCCGAACAATAGAGCGATGACAAACTCGCCGACGCAGCGGTAGCCGAGCTTGAGGGGCGGAGCGGTGTAGAAAAAGCCGCCGAGCACTCCGATAAGACCAAGAATTAAAATAAAAAGACTTTTTGTCAGAAGGAGAATTACCACTCCTATTGTTGAGCCAGCTACCAGAGCGGTAATGGCTGTAAGCAATACTGCTTTGGGCGAAAGGATACCTTCCTGGATGAAGCGGCTTCCGCCTGAAAATGGTGTTGGATTTTTATTGGCCCAGTCGTTTCCGGATATGTGGTCGAAGTAATCATTTGCCAGATTGGCCCCTGAGTGGAGGGCCATTATAGAAAGTAATCCCAGGATAAAAAGGAGCGGGTGGAAGGTGTTAGAAGCTGCATAACCCAGCGCTGAGCCGACAAGGACAGGGGCTGCGCTGGCGATTAGAAACTTTGGACGCGATGCCCGGAAAAAAACTTCCACAGTTCTTAGACTTCGACGTAATCGCTCAGTCGAGCGTTTTGAGTTTTCAGTTTTTAGTTGCATTTTTTTGGGTTCGCCCGCCTTCTTTTGTTCATAGTTCGTTGTTCATTGTCGATTCACCCCGTTAGAAAGACGACTTTCTTTTCTAATAGGGTGAACTATGAACTAATGACAATGAACTAATATCAAAATACCTTGTTTAGACGTCAGACGCAAGAGCTGGGTCTGTGGTTTTGAGTCCTGGGTCTGTTGAGGCTGCGATTTTGGCAAAAAGCTGGGGTAAAAATGAAAAGTACGAAAAATATAGAGACAAATAAGACGTGGAAGATTAAATTTTTCCTTATGGGCAAATGGGTCAGTAAATACAAAGTCATTCTGATTTGCATTTTTTTGGCGGGGGCTACGCTGGCGGCTTACTGGCAGGTCCTCCACAGCGACTTCGTCAATTTGGATGACCCGGTGTATGTTACCGAAAACCAGCATGTCAACACAGGATTCACCTGGGAAAACATCAGGTGGGCTTTTAGTGTGGGTAAAGTTGCTTATTGGCATCCGTTGACTTGGGTTTCTCATATTATGGACTGCCAGCTTTATGGGCTAAGGCCAGGCCTGCATCATCTGACTAATCTTATTATTCACATAGTAAATAGTCTGCTGCTGTTTGCTGTCCTTAAACGGATGACCGGCGCAGTGTGGAAGAGTGCATTTGTTGCGGCGGTGTTTGCATTGCATCCTATCAATGTAGATTCGGTGGCCTGGGTGACAGAACGTAAGAGCATCCTTAGCACGCTGTTTTGGTTGTTAACGATGTGGACTTATGCAGGTTATGCACAGTATGGCAGGGTTTGGCGGTATTTGATTACGCTCTTACTTTTTGCGCTGGGGCTTTTGGCCAAGCCGATGCTGGTGACATTGCCGTTTGTGATGCTTCTTCTGGATTATTGGCCTCTCGGGCGATTTATCCGCCACACGTATGGCGGATTTAGTTTTAGGCAAAATTCGAAATCTCCAATTTCAAACTCGAAATTATCTGTCAGAGCATCACCTGCTTTTAAGCTGGTGATGGAAAAGATACCGTTCTTTGCCCTTTCAGCCGTTTCGACTTATCTATCCTTTCTATCGGTTCGGCGGCTTGGTATTACGATATCGACGGAATTAGTGCCGGTTGGACTGCGTGTTGCAAACGCCCTGGTTTCATACATCGGTTATATTGGAAAGATAATCTGGCCCCGGAATCTTGCTGTCTTTTATCCGTATCCCGAGAAGGTGGCGACCTGGGAGAGCGTGGGAGCTTTGATGATACTATTGTGTTTAACTATTGTGTTGATGTTAATGTTCAGGAGGAGACCTTACCTGGGAATAGGATGGCTATGGTACATTGGCACTTTAATACCGGTTATCGGTTTGGTGCAGGCGGGCCTGTGGCCGACTATGGCTGACCGCTGGGCCTATGTGCCAATGATTGGTCTGGCTATCCTCACCACCTGGGGCGTTGGTGATATTGCGGCTAAATGGTCCGCCAAAGACGGACGAAGGTCTATGCTGATTTTTCCAGCCGGTGCTTGTCTTTCGGCTTTGATGGTCTGCACATGGCTGCAGGTGGGATACTGGCACAATAGTTTTACCCTTCTTACTCGGGCCCTTAACGTGACCAGTGACAACTACATAGCACATCTAAACCTCGGCAATGTCTTTATCAAAGAGAAAAAGACTGATGAAGCGATTCGACAATATAAAAAGGCAATTGAAATCTATAGCAACTACGCGGACGCCCACTACAATCTGGGTATAGCAATTGGGCTGCAGGGGAGGAGCGATGAGGCAATTCAAGAATATTACACTGTGCTGCGGCTGGAGGAGGACCACTGGAAGGCACGATTTCATCTGGCCGATGCTCTGGCAAAAACCGGACAGCTCGATGAGGCCATAAGTCACTACGAGAAGACTATTCAGCTCCACCCAGACGATGCCGAGGTATATAACAATTTTGCGCTGGCTCTGATGAAAAAAGGGAAGGTCAACGAGGCCATCAAATACTACAACAAATGTCTGGAAATCAAACCTGATTCCGTTGAGGTGCTTAATAATCTGGGCAACATTCTTGTCGAGCAGGGAGAATTTGGCCAGGCTCTTGCGCATTTCAGGAAAGCTCTGAGTCTAAAGCCGAGCTTCGGCGAGACGTATTATAATCTTGCCAATGCTCTCAGACAAATGGGACAAATTGATGAGGCTGCTGGGTATTACCGAGAAGCTCTACAAATTAGTCCGGACAATGTTGATGCCTACTACGGCCTTGGATTGGTCCTTATGCAGCAAAAAAGGTATGACGAGGCGATTGCCCATTTCGGGAAAGCAGTTCAGTTAAACCTGGATTTTGCGCAGGCCTACTACAATTTGGGAATAATCTTTGCCGACCGCAATGAGATTGATAAGGCGATAGAGCAGTTTCGCCAGGTCTTGCGTATTCACCCTAATGATGCTCAGATGCATTGTAATCTGGGCATCCTTTTAGCTCGGCAGGGCCGTGTCGATGAGGCTATCAACGAATTTCGCACCGCGCTGCGTTTCGACCCTAATTTCTCCAAGGCGCGAGAGCAGCTGGAAGATGCGCTGGCTAAAAAAGCTGTTTCGACTCCTCAATGAGAGATTTAATTGGGGTTGCCGGCCCCCCCCGTGCTTTCTGCGAAAGCAGAAACGGGGGCTGGAGCATCAGACCCGGCGAACCTGCCATGCTGGCAGCGGAAAAGCCCTTGGCAGGGATTTTGGCAGGCGCGGACGCCGGCAAGTCTATGCCGCAAGTTTTTTTCTGACAGGCACTTATGCAAATACGGTTCTGTATAAGGTATTTGGCACAATATTTGCAGCCGTTGAGATAAGGAACATACAGCTATGGTTTGGAGTCTATCTAAACTCGATGAAATTAATGTCCTGGCCAGCGAGGCGAGTTGGGAATGGCCGGAAGCTGTGCGCTATATATTTCGGCCAAGAGGCGTGAATCTGCTGGTGGCTGAAAGTGCAGACGAGTTTGTCAATATTATCGGGAATAGACGCATTCATACGACAATTGTGGATATGGATTCGGAGAGACCGGATGGCCTTACGACGATAAAGATTATTCGAATTGGTTATCCGCTGCTGCCGTGTATCCTGCTGACAAGTGCGGCAGGCGAATCGCTGCTCGGGGAGGCGCTGCGACTCGATGTTTTTAGTGTGATTGACAAGCCCGTTGATATGGGCGTTCTGCGTGAGCAATTGGATAGATTATTTACAAAAAAGTATAATAGTAACGTCTTCTCGTAATAACCGCCCCGTGAGATAATCTCTACCCCTTGGATTATTTCGTATCCAATGGGTTTATATCTCACGGGGGAGAAACTTTTTTGATTCGAAAGGAGTAAAGACAAATGAAGATTCGACCATTGGCAGATAAGGTGCTTGTTCAGCGCCTTGAGGCGGAAAACAAGACAGCAGGCGGCATAGTTTTGCCGGACACCGCTAAAGAAAAACCGCAAAGAGGCAAAGTTGTCAGCGTCGGCGAGGGCAAAGTGCTCGACGACGGGACGGTAAGAAAACCGGAGGTGAAAAAGGGTGATACAGTGCTCTTTACAAGCTATGCCGGAACAGAAATCAAGATTGACGGCAAAGAGTATCTGATTATGAGCGAGTCAGATATTATGGCGGTGATTGAGAAATAAAGAATTAACCGGATAAGAACAGAAAAGCAGACAGACAAATCCATAATCGATAAGAAGGAGAAAGAAAGATATGGCAGCTAAAAAGATAGCTTATGGCACTGATGCACGCGCAGCTATTCGGGAAGGAGTAAAAAAACTGGCGAAGGCGGTAAAAATTACTCTTGGTCCGTGCGGCAGAAATGTGATTTTGGAAAAGTCGTTCGGCTCGCCGACCGTAACCAAAGACGGCGTTACGGTAGCCAAAGAGATTGAGCTGGAAGATTCATACGAAAATATGGGGGCTCAAATGGTAAAGGAGGTGGCGTCAAAGACCTCGACCGTGGCCGGCGACGGAACGACAACCGCCACCATTTTGGCCGAGAGCATTTTCGATGAAGGTCTGAAAAACATCACAGCCGGAGCCAACTCAATGCAGGTAAAACGCGGCATAGAAAAGGCCGTTGAGGCAATCGTAGCAGAACTAAAAAAAATGAGTACACCCGTTGAGTCGAGCAAACAAATCGAGCAGGTGGCGACCTGCTCGGCGAACCAGGATATCGAAATCGGCAAAAAGCTGGCTGAGGCAATGGACAAAGTCGGCAAAGATGGTGTCATCACCGTCGAAGAGGGCCAGTCACTGGAGACAACTGTCGATCTGGTTGAGGGTATGCAGTTCGACAAAGGGTACCTCAGTCCGCACTTTATTAATAACCTCGAGAATATGACCGTTGTGCTGGATAAGCCTTATATTCTGGTGCACGAGAAGAAAGTAAGCTCGGTAAAGTCTCTTGTTCCATTGCTCGAGAAGGTTGCCAAACAAGGTAAGCCTCTACTGATTATCGCTGAGGATGTTGAGGGTGAGGCGTTGGCCACGCTGGTTGTCAACAAACTGCGGGGCGTGTTGCAGGCAGCGGCTGTGAAAGCGCCGGGTTTTGGCGACAGGCGTAAGGCGCTGCTCAGTGACATCGCCACCCTTACCGGCGGCGAGGCCATCTTTGAGGACCTGGGACTTCAATTGGAGAACATTGAGCTGCGCCAGCTCGGCAGGGCAAAACGAGTAACCATCGATAAGGACACCACCACAATCATCGAAGGCGGCGGCAGCACCGACGCTATCAAGGGCAGGATTGAGCAGATTAAAAACGAGATAGAAAAATCGACCAGCGACTATGATATTGAAAAGCTGCAGGAAAGATTGGCAAAATTAGCTGGCGGCGTGGCTATGATTAACGTCGGGGCAGCAACCGAGACAGAAGTGAAAGAGAAGAAAGCACGTGTCGAGGATGCACTGCACGCCTGCCGGGCAGCGGTGGAGGAAGGTATTCTGCCGGGAGGCGGTGTGGCAATGCTCAGAGTGCTGCCGGCACTGGATAAAATAAAAGCCAGCGGCGACGAAAAGGTCGGAGTTGATATAGTTCGAAGAGCAGTGTTGGCACCAATTAAGCAAATAGCCGAGAACGCAGGGCTTGACGGCTCGATTGTGGCTCAGAAGGTTATGGAGAGCAAGGAAAAAAACTTCGGCTACGACGCTCTGCGGAAAGAATACGGAGATATGGTTGAGTTCGGCGTGATTGTGCCGACAAAAGTGGAAAGGATTGCGCTGCAAAATGGCGCTTCGATTGCTTCGCTGCTTTTGACGACCGATGCAATAGTCAGCGAGATTCCCGAAAAGAAGGAAACACCTCCTGCGATGCCGCAGGGAGGCGGAATGTATTAGCAAGTCAACAATAAGCGGGTCACGGGGCACCGTGACCCGCTTTTTTCTTAACCAAAACAAGGTCTTTAATTATGATTTTTCGTTATTACACAAATGCAATCTCTCAGGCATCCAGAAGGGTTGCATTGGTAATATTCATCGTAGGATTAATGCTGGTTGGTCTCGGTGTTATTATTCTGGCCTTGCCTGAGATTTTTGCATTTCTGGCCGCTGCGGTATTTTTCTTCGTGGGCCTGGGTTGTGCCATTACCGCAGTCAAAATCTTTCTGGCACAGAGAAAATTAGACAAAATCAACAACGATGATATCGGGGATGACTCACAGGGCTACAGAGGAAACGTCCACATCCACATTGAAGAACACTACGACTGATAGCGTATAGCGTTCAGAGAATAGGTGTTCTTTTCTGCTCTACTGTCTTGTCCTTCTGTTTTCTACATTCTGACTCCTCAATTCTAAATTCCTTCCATACAATCATAAGCATCACCTGCCTTTGCATTTCTCAAGAAAAGTATAATTTTTATTGAAAAGTATGCAGAATTTGGTATAATACCAATCTGAACTCGGGTAGTTCACGATAGGCCCGCCAGGAGCGGCAAGCACGCCCAGACCCGCACGCTAAGGAACAGCAGTTCCAGAATCAGGCTTTTTTGGCCACAAAAAACCTCAAAATGATAAAATCATAGGGAAAACGCGGTGCTAAACATATTTAGTGAAAATTCGTGTTTATTCGTGGTTATTCCTTACATTTTTTCTTTGTGCCGGAGCCTGTCCCGCACCAATTGAACTGTCGAGGTAGGTTTTTCTACCGGCTTTATGATTATTCATTATCAATCGGCCAATTGGTGCAGGGATGGCTTTGTGGCTATTAGTCAATTATGCAAAACAAACCCAATTTGCTGGATACTCAAATGAACGTAAGCTCTTTTTTAACAAATGATTATGAAAATATAATCGTCCTCGGTCTCCAAAAAAACAAACCCAATCAAAGCCAATTTTATCCGCCTCCGGCGGATTCAAACCTGACCTTTCAAAATTGGCCGTCGCGAGAAAAAATCCTTGCATTTTCAGGATGGATTTGATAACTTATGACTACAGCAAGATATAGCCATATTATCAAGGAGGATATCTGTCAAAGCAGCTTTGAAAAATATATTAATTGCCGACGCAGTCGGCTTCAAATCACGAGATACGAAATACGAGCGACGAACGACGCTCAAACTGACCCGTTTCGAAAAAACGGTCAGTTTGAGGTAGGAGGTGGAATTATGTGGCGGATGGTAATTGTTTTAGTGATAGTCGGCTTATGCGTTCATACTGCTGCGGCCTTGCCCGGCTCTGGCACACAGCAAGACCCCTGGCGGATACAGTCGCTGGCGGATTTTGACGAGTTCGCGGCTGACCCGAATTACTGGTCTTGCTTCACCCGCCTGGAGACCGATGTCAATCTGGCCGGGCGAACCTACACCACCGCCGTCATCGCCCCGGATACTAATAATGCCAATTCGGATTTTGCCGGCACTCCCTTTACCGGTATCTTTGATGGGAACGACCATAAGATAACAAATCTGACCATAGATGACGCTGGCGCCGGTAATTGGTATCTGGGGCTGTTTGGCTGTATCGCAGAAGACGGGGAAGTCAAGAACCTCGGCCTTGAAGGCGCTTCTGTTAGCGGAGGTTGGTTTGTCGGCGGATTGGTGGGAGGAAATGGTTGGTCTGATGGGTCGTATGTACATCCAGGAGGCGCAGTCTCGAACTGCTATTCAACAGGCGATGTAAGCGGAACGGATTGGTATGTTGGTGGCCTGGTTGGATTAGATTATGGCGATGTATCGAACTGCTTCTCTACCGCCTCTGTCAGTGGTGCTCAGGTTGTTGGCGGGCTGGTGGGTTCGAATTGGGGGGCCACAATAACCTACTGCTATTCGACCGGCTCTGTCAGCAGTGAGAAATATGTCGGTGGCTTGGTGGGATCAAATCGTGGCGATGTATCGAACTGCCATTCTACCGGGGACGTTAGCGGAGTTTATCAGGATGTCGGCGGACTGGTGGGATTAAATACTGGTAATGTATCGAGCTGCTATTCTACCGGCTATGTCAGTGGTGCTCAGGATGTCGGCGGACTAGTGGGGTTTAATTGGGGCAATATCACGAACTGCTATTCTACCGGCGATGTCAATTATTATCATGAGGTCGGTGGCCTGGTGGGATTAAATTATGGCGATGTATCGAACTGCTATTCTACTGGCTCTGTCAGTGGTGCTCGGGATGTCGGCGGGCTGGTAGGGGAAAATAAGAGCAGTGGCAGTATCTCGAACTGCTATTCTACCGGCGATGTCAGCGGTGATCGGGATGTCGGCGGGCTGGTAGGAAAAAATGATTATTTCAGCACTATAACTAAATGTTATTCGAAAGGCAGCGTTTTGGGACTTGAAGAAGTCGGTGGGATGGTAGGAAGAAATTCTGAATGCGGCACGATAACAGCTTCATTCTGGGATAAGCAAACCAGCGGCAAACTCAATATGTGTGGATACCAAGATAGTTGTGCCACTGGCTGTGACCCAAATTGCGGAAAGACTACCGCCGAAATGCAGACAAGAAGCACTTTTACCTCTGCCGGCTTGGACTTTGTTGAAATATGGCTAATAAATAATGGGGCAACGTATCCTGTATTAAGGCAGGAAATTCGCAGCGACCTCAACGGGGATGGCAGCGTCGATTTTGCTGACTTTGCGATTTTCGCCAACCACTGGCTCGAAGGCAAGGATAACTAAGAGCGTCTAACCTAATGAAAAAGACACGGATTGACACTGATTAACACTGTTTATAATTCATTTCTCTGTGTCCTCTGCCTGCCCTGCGTAGTCCCCCTTGGAACGAAGCGGGGTGCTTTCTGTGGCTTAATCCGCCTGCGGCGGATAAACTTCTTTTTGTCAGAGTCTTTTATATTTGACAGTGGGTAACACAGGATTTTACACTGATTGGCAAATATACGGATAACTATATGGGAATAGCTGAAATAATAGACAAACAACGCGACCAGATACTCGCTCTTGCAGCAAAACACGGCGCTTTTAATGTCAGAGTCTTCGGTTCTGTTGCAAGAGGTGAGGCTACTGTGGCCAGTGATGTCGATTTTCTGGTCGATTTGGAAGATGGCCGTAGTCTATTCGACCTTGGCGGATTATTATATGATTTGCAGAATCTTCTGCATCGCAAAGTTGATGTCGTTACAGAAGCAGGGCTTCATTGGTATATAAAAGACAGAGTCCTTAAGGAGTCTAAACCCTTATGAAGGATGATAAGTTGTATTTGATACATATCATCGAATGTATTGAACGTATCGAATCTTATATACAGGAAACCGACAAAGAGACTTTTATAAACACGCCTCTTATACAAGATGCGGTAATACGAAACCTACAAATTCTGGCAGAATCCGCTCAACGGATGTCTGAACAGATAAAACAGACCCAGCCGAAAATAGACTGGTATCGGATAGCAGGGTTTCGTAATGTTCTCGTTCATGACTATCTGGGCATAGATTTGGAAAGAATTTGGAATATCGCCATAAAAGAAATACCCCTCTTAAAAAAAGCTATTCATGCGATGCCGGGTTGAACAAACATCAGCGGATTTTAAGGGTGGCAAGAGCGGCGGCAACCGCAATAAATGCCGGTATGCAGGTCACACAATGCTACCCAGGTTCCGAACTTTCTGCAGGGCTGACACCGTAAAAATCACCGGATACAGCTCTTCAAAATACCAGAGCCGGGCGAAATAAAGACCTATCGGCGAAGGCGGCACTGTCGTTCCTTCCTCAGTTTGTTCAATGAGCCAGCAAACTCCATGGGAGATTGCCCTTGATACTCGATTCTCGATACTCGATTCTCGATACTCGAAATACGAAGCGAGAGCATCCACTGACAGGGCAGTTTCTTCGATAGTGGACTTGACGGCTTTGGCCCCTCCCCATCCGCCATCCTGATTTTGGATAGATAAAAGCCATTGAACGGCCCGCCGAAGGCGGGCTTGTTCCGGTGCAGGGCTTCGCCCTGCCATCATCGGCAAATGTGCGGGACTAAACTGCTGAAGCACTCGGCACAAGCCCATAAGCACTCTGGCTGTTCCATAAACGGGATTTTCCTGATTCGGCGCGAACTGGTTACCAAACCACAGTGGGACCCACGAGCCATCTTCTTTCTGGACATGCTCCAGATAGACCAGGGCTTTTTTGAGCGTTTTTTCTGCCGATTTTTTCGGATGAGTTGGCAGGACGTCAAACCAGGCACCGATAGTGCCCACGGCGTGGGCCGTGAGGTCTGGTGCGCTGCGGTCAAATGGTAAGGACATCCATCCCCTGCAAAAAGTTGGGATTCCGCCATCGCGATTTTGCAGTTTCAGCAACCACTTTAAGCCGGCCACGGCAGCGCTGGTTGTGCGTTTATCCGCCATACGTGTGGCGGATTCATCCGTTAGACCGAGGTTGCGCAGAGCGATTAGTGCGCCCGCGGTGTCATCGGCGTCGGGGACAGCTCCAGGCAAGTTCGTCCACCCCCAACCACCGGCAGCGGCGTGTGTGTAGGGGTGGACCTCGTGGTGTTGTGACGATAGCAGCCAATTCCGGATTCTTGTGCGGTCTTCCAATGGGAGTATGGATTCAAAGTCCGGGCCTGCGGAAAGGGCATTTACAGACAAGGTTGTTACCCAAGTGGCGAGGTTGGTGTCAATCGGCCAGCTCCCATCATCTCTGGCCGAATTGACCAGAAAGTCGGCGCCTTTTAATACGACATCGTGGTCTGTTTTTTCACAGGCCGCCAGACTCATAACAACAAAGGCGGTCAACGGGATGGCTTCGAGAAACCCTCCGGTTTCCGGCTGTAAACTTCGCAGCACATCAAGGGTTTTACCGCGTGACAGATGCCGCAAGAGTCTTGTAATGGGATTGCGAGGTTTTCGGTAATGATAATGAATCTGTCCTATCGCGATTAAGGCCGGCAGGGCATAACTTACCACCGGAAGCCGCAGCCATTTGAATAGCTGATGCGGGCAGATTGCCAGTTCAAAAGGCAGAGGTTTAATCAGTCGCCAGCTTTCCTCTGGACCGCCGAGCACGCCGGCAAGAGCACACATAGTCAGAATCGGAGCCGAAAAACTTCTATCCTCACCATATTGCTTATTGACAGCGGCTGCAAGAACATCTGGTTTGAGCCCGCCGAAGGCGGGCTTGATCCGGTGCGGGGCTTCGCCCTGCCCGGCGAAGCCGGTAAGCCACGATTGAGCTTTAGCGATGGTTTCTTTATATCGCTGCCCCCCCTGCTTGTCTTGCGACAAGCAAGACAGGGGGGGCTCGCTTATCGTAAATGCGGACAAGCACAGCAGCGTGGTGCTGATATTGCTGATGCTTCGGATAGTATCGCCCCAGCCCCCGTCGGGGTTTTGGTTTTCACTAAGCCAGTCAATCCCTCTACGGATGAGCGAATTGTATTTCGATTTATCGACCGTTGCCAGCGCGAAGACGGCAGTTGCTGTGGAGAGCGCGCTGCCGGATAGCCTTCCCTGCCAGAAACCGTCCGGCGTCCGGGATTGAAGCAATCGGTTTTTCAGGAGCGCAAGTGTTCTGTCGAGAGAGGCTCTATCAATGTTCATAACTGCCCGCTTAGATGTCCGAGAGCTAACAGGCCATAATAGGTGTATTCGCAATCGAGGATATCATCGGCCCAGTTGCCTCGAAAGCCGCCTGCGGCGCTCCAAAGACTATCGAGGAAGTCGAGACACTGCTCTTTTATATTGTCGGTTGGAATTCCGAGCAGAGCGAGGGCGTGCAGCGCGGTGGCGGTGGAGAGTAAATCAGGCATGCCATCCTGTCCCGGCGTCGCCATTGCGACAAAGCCGCCTGTGGGATGGAGCCGGGAAAGCAGCCAATCAGTAGAAAATTTATCGGCCTGCTCGTTTAAGTAATGCAGGACCGTCAATGCTGCTGCCGTTGCGGGGGTCGAAGCAATTTGTGTAGCGAAATCATTTGAGTAAGCCCCATCCGGCGTTCGTAATGCTTTTATGCAGTTGGCTACCGCATTATGGTCTTGCATATCCATATTCAAGTCCTGATAAGCACCCAAGGCGAGAAAACATCCATAAGATGAGCCATACGGAGCACTGGTTGAAACATTATAAGCATCGTTGGGACAGCGATACTTTTCGATATTTCGAGCAATTCCATCGCGAATACTTGCTTCAATGCCGGCACTGTGGAACTGTGATATGTCGGCCCAGCACCGAGCCAGGCAAGCTAAGTGGACAAGGTCGAGTCTGGAACCATCCCCGAATTTTAGCAAGTAATTTAAGGTGCGTTTTTGGGGAATGTCGGCATCCAGCGCCAAAAGGGATTCGAGACCGAAGACGGTATAATAAAGGTCGCTTTGATTGCTTCTTCCCTTAAATCCGCCGTCCTGGTTGAGCTGTCTATTAATGAAATTAACTACAAGGTCGGCAGAATCATTGAGCAGGTGTTTCGCCCGACTTGCCGCCTTCAGCATATCCTGCCTTATGGTCATCGCAACAGCCCATTACTTCAAAGTCGTCAAATATTTTGCCTATAACCCTTCGCAGCAGGCCCTTGAGGTTAGTGCTTTTCAGATTACCAAGAGAACCTATTGCCTGCGATTTATAGTTTTCCATCAATTCCCAGGCCGACCGCTCAATTTTCAACAGTGTAAATATATTCTCAAGCTCACTTTCGACCGAGTCCGGTTTTATCGACCTGTTCCAGATGGATTCAAGCAATCTTTTTTCATCGCCCTCTGCTCGTTCATAAGCCATTGCGAGTAGAAGTGAGGGCCGCATCGGATTTAACGCACTCGCTACGCTTTCGGAATGGAAATCTTCGATGTCATCGCGAATCTGATATGCAATGCCGAGGGACTTACTATATTGTTCCAGCACCGCGTCCAGCTCGTCACTATATCCAGCCAGTATAGCCCCTACCCTAAGGGCGACCTCGAATGCAGGAGATGTCTTTTTTCTAAATATGTCAATAACTTCCGCAACACTCAGAGGTCGGGGCTGCCGCATCCACGATAGCTCATTTCCCTGACCAAGGCACAGACTACGGTGTCCCTGTGCTGCGGCGGTCAACAATTTTATTTTTGAATCATTGGGAACATTTAGCTCCACCAAAAGACGGTATCCTTCACCGAGCAGGAAATCTCCGATATTAAGGGCTATCGGAACTCCATACTGGGCGTGGAGTGTTTTCTTGCCATACCGTAAGGCGTCACCATCTTCGATGTCATCGTGAATTAAAGAGGCCTTGTGGAAACATTCCACCGCTACAGCGGCTCTACGCAGCTCATCCGGAAGTGTTTCCTGAGAGTTTTCGACAAGGGCCTGGTATGCGCAGGCAGTAAGAAAGGGTCGCCAGCGCTTGCCTGCTTTGGCCATCCATTCAAGGGCTATTTTTTCGGTCTGGCTTTCAACAGGGACTAAAACCGCTTCAAGAGACCCGCTTGAAAACCAGCCATCCACCTGGCTGCGCAAAGCTTCGAGATTAAGTCGGCACGTCCGGTCATCATTATTCTGGTAGATTGCATCCCAGACCCAGTCTATATCGGCGCTTGTATTGGCGCAGCCGTCCTGTAATAGCGGAATTGCGATGCCGGGAACGGCGCCGGCCTCCATATACGGGAAAACCTCTTTAAGAACTGAAAGGCAGCTAACGCCTACTACAGCTTCGATTTTCCCCGTCTCGATAAGCGATGTTACCACCGGCGAACCTTCCGCAATCAGCACCGCATAGCCCAATCGCTCAGCCTGGCTTTTAAGCTCATCAATGATACATTGCCCACAGTGTTCACACACTAAGCCAATCACATCAAAGCTTGCGGGGCATTCGCGCTGGTTTCGCAGACACTTTGGCAACAGCAGCAAACGCTTTTCGAAAGGGATGCCTGCCACGGTTTGGCGCCAGACCTGGTTATTTACCAGAACTGCTACAAAATTCCTGAACTTTGGGTTCACCTTTGCTATCTCGAGGATTTTTTCCGAGTGCATCTGCAATTCAGCCACAGACAATGGCCCGACAGGATTTTTCTGCTCGACATAGTCGGCGACAATCTGCAACAGTCTGTTACGCTGTTGCTTTGTTTGGGGAATATTATCTTGTGGTGGCCTGAGAGGTCGAGTGGCAGCCGCAGTATCTGTGTGCATACTTTTAGTTCTCCTCAATTCCCGCATGCCGGGATTTTGCAATTTGTTTTTGGATTCTGTTAAAAGTTCGCCGCCAGGATGTAATTTCACTCCTGCCTAATATCTGCATCAAAGCTCTTTTTGTCCAGGGGACGCCGCCTGCTCGCTGGTTGTCCCAAAGCAGGCGAGGCACCAATTTGAAGTTTATCTCATAACAGGTCCTGTATAGCTCCAAATGGTCAGCTCTCATTTTACGGAGCGTAAATCGTTGTCCTGTTTCAATTTCGTCAGCCGACAAAGGCTCATAAAAGATTGGGAAGATTACCGCGCGCTTCGCTGCCAGGTTTTTGACAAGCGTAAGTGTGCGGGCAATGTCATCCGGTGTTTCTCCCGGTAGCCCCAGAATTATACTAAAAACGGCGAAAAAACCATTTCTATTCATACGCTCAGCCGCTTCTTGCACCAAATTTTGCCAGTCCTCGGGTCTAAATGGTGCTATTTTTCCGGGGCAGTTGGCGGCTACGAGGCGCCCGTTTGCGCTCTCGGCGCCCATATTGACCCACAGGTAATCGGTTTTCCTTTCCCAGGTGAGCAATTTTCTGATTTCCGTCAGCTGCTCATCGGTCAGTTGCAGCACAGATGTTACATTGGCGTGGTCTATCTGCATAAAAGATAAGCCCTTGATTTTCTTCATCTGGACAAGTAAGTCCCGCAGCTTATCAAAATCAGGTTTTAATCCGGCGGAGCCGTAGCGGAAAAAATCCTCGCTGGCACTAACAACCGAGGTAACGCCGTTGGCAACATTCGTTTCCAGGTCTGCCAGTATAATATCCTGGGGGAGGTGTCCCATCTTTTTGCGGGCCATAGTGCAAAACTTGCAACCTCGGCCGCATCCTCTGGAAAGCTCGACGATGCCCAACATTGATGCAGCGGTTATGGGCTGGATTTTTTCCACAGCGGTATCAGTTTCGCAGATATGTTCTTCTCTTTGATGTCCGCTGAGAAGTTCCGTAAAAAGTTTAGGTCCCAGCGATTCGAAGTAGCCTTCGAAGACAACGTCGATACCAGGCATAGTCGGCAGTTGCGATTGGGCATCGCAGGCCCGCCGGAGGCGGGTTTGCTCCCGTCCAGGGCTTCGCCCTGGCCATTGCCATGCGCCGGCGCCTCCGACGACAATCTTGAAATCGTATTTGTGTTTTGTCTCGGTGAGCTGTTCGAGAATACGCCTGGTCCAGAAGCTGGTGTAAAGCTCACCTTTCCAGAAATTCGTTGTTGTGGTATTGCTCATCCCTCTGCCCAAAGGGTCGCTTGAGCTGAAGGCAACGACCTTAACCCATGGCCCCAGCAGGCGGGGCAGCTTTTCCGGCGTTGTACAAACTACGTCTTCGCTGCCGAGGTTTGTGAGCTTAAGGAGTGCCGACTCGAGACGGCGCAACCCAAGCGGTGCACTTTTGGCCCGCCCCAGAGGGTCTGTTGCAGCCGCCGGCGAGAGAATTTTTCGCATCATTATCTGTGGGACCTGTGTAGTTTGCATCGTAGCAAAAATGCCTTCAAACAGCACCTTATACTCTGCACTGAGAGTTCTATCCGCAACGAGAATCACCGCCGGCTTGCAGCTTGTGGTTCGTGATTTGGATTTCAGATTTCCAATTTCATACTTCATAGTTTGGCTTAAGGGGGGTTTCTGCCGTCTGCATCCCTGGAGAACCGTTTGCCGTTTTTGCTTCGCTGGCGGATGACATCATAAACGTTTCCGCCTAATAGCGAGGCAAGGTCGGCTTTCATTTTTTCATCCGGCCCAGCGAAAGCGGGCTTGAGCTCGTCCACTTCATCTCCGTTAATAGGACTATCGCTGTATTTAGGAAAAATTATCGCACTCTGCGGGCACAACCTTGCACACGCAGGGCAGTTCGTTTTGCAGTTGGCCGGCTTGCAAACTTCCACCTTGCCTTCCGCAGAAAGCTTATATACACCAAAAAGACAAAAGTTTAGACATTGTTTGCAATTTTTGCAACGGTCATAATCAATTACAGGAAACCAGGGTATCCAACAGTTCGGCTCTGAGCTTACTGCCGAAGGGTCGCCCGGTTTTTCTATGTGGGCATCCTTTGAAGACCTGCCGTGCATCCGACCGTCCGGCAATGACGAGATGATTTTTTCAGCACTATCAACTCGCATATTAAAGAATTCAACACCGCTTTGGGGCAATGGTGCACCGCCGGCGTGGAATAACCACCTGACCGCACGCGGGTAGCAGGCGACAATCTTTATCGATTCTGCTTTTGCCCAGAGTTTAAGGGCTGGGTCGCGATTTGCAGACATCTGACAGAGGTCGCTCACCGCCTCAAATTCTATGCCGGCCTGTTTGATGGCCTTTAGCACCTCGGATTTCACGCTATCAGCAATGTTCTGGTAGTATGCACAATGGCAGTAAATTGTTAATACATTTCTTGGCATCTGTATCCACCTGTTATCTTTATTTGGCTTTAATATCCCATACCCTCAAAGCATTGCCCTGGCAAGTTGCATTTTCAACCTCCATAAGGCATTGAATAGCCAATGGCTTTAGGATAACGAAGGCTGCTAAAATAGGCAACAAATCTTCTGGCGACTTTGTGGTCCGGGTGTGGCCGGATTTTCTGGCAAGACATTTCTGGTTCGCCAATGTGTATGTTTTATGTCGTTACGAGGCCCGTCTTGCAGTTCGCTTGTCATTGCGAGGAGGCCTGCTCTGCGGACCGACACGGCAATCTCGAAATTATTTAGCCCCCACCCCGCGCGGTGGGGGTTATTTTTTTCATTTCCGCCCCGCGTTGGCGGGGGTCACTTTTCTTTCCACCCCGCGCGGTGGGGGTTACTTTTTTTCTTACCGATCCCTGTGGTCGGGGTTTATTTCCTTATCGGTTAGCCCTCAGACTTGTCATTGCGAGGCTTGCCCGCCGTCTGTCTGGCGGGCCTGCAACCAATCCTGAGCGAAGTCGAAGGAAGCAGGCCGTGGCAATCTCCATCAATCGCAAATCCGAAATCCCTACTTCTGCCCCCTCGTAGCGCAGCGCAGACCCCAGAACGTCTTTATCTGGGGCCCAGAATCTCTCGCGTAGCGCAGCGCAGACCCCAGAACGTTTACCCGCCATCTGTGTGGCGGGTCGTTATCTGGGGCCCAGAAAACCAAATAGAACCTGAGTTCGAGAGAGTTGCCGTTTTCTACCGTTCCCAATCTATCGAACTTGAACATTGACTTTTCCTCCCCGCTAAACTAAACTCTTAAAAAAAGCGGTGTATAACTCTATGATACAAGATCCTTTACTTCAGACCTTCACAGAAGAAATAGATGATGAGGTTGCCCTGCAACTTGTAGAAACCTTTGATAATGCAATCCACAATTCCAACGCTGACTCTATCGATGCTGTATTGCAAAAAGCTATATCAATCCTCCTGGAGAGAGTCGATGAAATTGCTTAGCATTACCAGCAATTATTTCCGCGGCTTTGGCTCGAATTACCAAATCCAGTTTGCTTCTCCCTTGACAATTATATATGGACCAAATGGTACTGGCAAAACAGCAATTGCAGAAGCACTAGAGTGGTTGCTTTTTGCTAATACATACCGCAGAAAATATACCGATATTGATGAGGTGGAGCACAGGGGTGCTTTAAAAAGTGTTTTGTGCCCTGAAGGTGAACTGCCTTTCGTGCAAGCCGAATTTCAACTAACCGATGGCTCGAGAAAAACTTTAAAGCGCGAATTACTTATAACCGGTACTACCGAACAAACCGTTGCATATATTGACGGTGGCCAAGTTCCCGACTTCGATATGATAAACCTGACACGGGCCGAGAATTTTTATCCAATAATCATTCAAGAGAATCTTCAAGGTCTTATAAAGACTACGGGTGCTGCACGACGCAACTATATATCTCGTATTCTAGGCTTGGAGACACTTTTAGATTTTGACCGGGCAATTGATAGTGCCTGTGACAAATTTATGAACTCACTGCCTCCTAATATCCAAAGTACATTCACAAAATTCCAACAACTTATAAACACACTTCGTCAACAAAACATACTTCACGGTATCTATCAGTGAACTTTCGCACTTTTCATAATTGATTATGCTGCCGAAGCTAAGGCATTGATAAAGAATTCGATAATTCGTGCAGGTACGGTATGATTGCCGAACATTGTAATAATTCGTTTCCGCCACAGC